>Ga0172367_10000279_pt1 | contig 77901 bp, 80 predicted proteins | sample Lak10m_FD_114542 | JGI IMG/M metagenome (GOLD analysis project Ga0172367, IMG submission 114542) | Freshwater microbial communities from Kabuno Bay, South-Kivu, Congo - kab_022012_10m | ecosystem: Environmental > Aquatic > Freshwater > Lake | place: Democratic Republic of the Congo: South-Kivu... | reverse complement strand
TTTGCTATTTCGTTAATTCGATTTAGAGATCTTTGTAAAATAAGTTGATTCTCATTCTCTAAGTTTCTCTCTATTAAAATTGTTTTTAGGACATCAAGAGGAGATCTAATGTCATGATATGTTTGCCTCGCAAATTCGATCAATTCATGTTCATTTTTTAGTTTCTCGTTTTCACTTCTTTTAGTTGAAATTATTAAAGATATGATCAGTAAAGTTTGAAATATTAGAAATAAAACATATAAAATCTCAATTTCATTTTCGAGTTTGATAGTGAAAGCTATTTTTAAATTATTGGCTTCTTTAATATGTAATATTTCTCTCTGTGTGAATAATCCGCTCGAGCATTTTTCTTTACTCATTTTAAAAAATGGTTGCTTATTAACCTCGGCCTCTATGCACACCCAATTAATTGAAGCGGAGTATGAGTTCAATCTTGATGAAATTTTTAATGTATCTATTGAATATATTTCATGCATATTCTGGGATTTAAATTCTTTGGCAATTTGCTGACTTCTTAAGGATAGATTGTATCGTAAAAAGCCACTAACTATGAGTAAACTCATAGTTGCGATGATGATCGGAAGGCGGGCCAAGAGTAATTTTTTCACAAAATCCCTCAAATTATTGAATCTTTTTCAAATTAATCTATATTAGTACAAAATTTATTTTTTTGGAGACATCATGAAAAAATCACTAAGTGCTTTTTTGGTTCACGATCTTTCACTAATAGGAGCAACATCTCTTGCATCTCATTTTGACTTTAATTTGAAATCCAATATACATGAGACTGCTGATAAAAAGGGAAGCCAAAATGGAAATAATGGTGATAATGGAACAAGAAGCATGGTTTCTAAAGATAAATGATTAAATTATTACTTTCATTATTTATACTTTTTGGCTGCATAAATTCAAAATCACCTAGAGATGTTCTCGGGTTTGCTTCAGTTCAGATCCCTTTTTCAAGCGATACGCTTGATTATGATTATTATACTCATCACTATGCCTTTTGCTCTGTATATGGAAAATTGGTTAGCGTAGAAAAAGCAGGTGAAATAGTTCCTCAAATTGCAGAGAGTTGGTCAAATGAGAATGAACATAAAGTTTGGAAGTTTAAATTAAAGAAGGGATTATTTTTTTCTAATGGTGATCCCATCAACGAAAAGGATGTTTACAACAGTTTTAAAAGATTAGTTGTAAAAATGAATAGTAATAATTCAAAATCTGGATTGTTAGAGTTTCTGATCGGATTTGATAAAACTATCGATATGAACTCAAGTTTAGAAGGTCTTTCTTTGAAAGAAGGTAGTTTGATTTTTAAATTCCAGAAATCAATGCCTCAAATGTTAGATCTTGTATCGTTTGGAATGTATGGAATTGTTCATAGCTCTATGTACAATTCAACTTCAGGAGATTGGATTGATGCAAAAAAAGTCATTTCATCTTCTGCATACGAAGTTGATAAGTGGACAGATGATTCTTATCAAATAAAACTAAGAAAAGAATACCAAGCTGTTTCTGGTCAAATAAATAAAATAAATTTTAAGCTTCTTAAAAACATAAAAAGCTCTCAGGATTTAAACACTGTCGACATGCTAGTTGCAGACAAAAATAGTTTGATTGTTGATTCAAGATTTAAATATATAGGTTCTACTGTAAATTTGAAGATTGGTTATGCACAAGTACATTCTTGGAATAAAGCAGATAGTCCACTTAAAAGAGTAGAAGTACGAAAGTGGCTAAGATCTATTTTTCTAAAAGAATTAAGTAGAAAAGGTATTTCGATTACAGGTAATTTCATTCCCCATCACTTAAAGAACGTAAGACCGATTTTAGCAGAAACTGAAGTGAATAAACCAGAAGTCAGAGACTTTTTGATTACAACTCATCCGATAACAATAACTGGAAAGATACTAGAAAATAATAACAAGGAAAGTATGGCAGAAAAGTTTTTATCTGCTTTAAAAAGCCTAGGGGAAAACACTGGGGTAAAAGTTGATTTCAAGGATTTTCCTAAAGATTCTATGTATGACATAAGCATTTCTGGTTCTGGTATTGAGTCCGTTGATTATATTGAAACTTTGCGATTTATGTTTCTTTCTAAAGAAGGGATAAATTTACCAGATTTAAATGGAAACATTAAAAAAGAGCTAAGTAAGGAAAATCCAGATGTAAATTTTATTAATCAGGAGATTTGGGATCAGGCTTTAATTTGGCCAATTAGACATTATAGTAGTGGATATTGGTTTAACGAAGAAAGCAGATTAATTTATGATAATATTAACCTTGATTCAGCTTCAATCGACTTCCAATTCTTGAAGTGGAAAGACTAATTCATGATGAGTTTGGCTCCTTGGTATTTTCGAAATTTGCTGGGAGAAAATAATTTTATTGAAGTTCCAGATTTTTATGAAATTACTTTATTGGATGGTAAGAAGGTCTTTGAATCTAATTGTAAATTAAAAAATCACTTGAGACCGAGCTGGTTAGAGAAATCAAACTTATACAAAGATGCAGATGGCACTGGGGCTGCAGAAACAAAGAACGTTGCAGTTTATAAAGGTATTTCAGAAGCGTTAGAAAGATGGGCATTTTATCAATCTATAGATACTGATCAAATAAAATATGCTTTTGATTTAAATCCTACCACAACCGGAATGGCATCATTTCCGCATTTTTTGAAAAGTGGTGCTAGAGAAAAAGCAAAGGCTGAAGCTATTGAACGTTGGGCGATTCATCAGTTTAATAGAAAAAAATTACCAATATCGAAAATTCAAACAAAAATATTTGGACTTGAGTATTTTAGAATAAATGTTCCTTTTAAAAATTATTTTGTTTCTGTTTTGTCTTTAAAAAAAGAAGATCGCTACTTTTATGGATTTGCATCATCGTCATCAGAAGAAGAATGTTTTTTTAAAGCATTAGTTGAACTAGATAGAAATCTTAGAATGGAAAAAAGCTTTTTTGGTAAAAGCTTAGAAGATTTTGATTCACCAGTTGATCGCACATTATTTTATTTTTCAACGCAAGAGGGGAAAGAAAAATTTGATAAGGTAGTGAGTGATGCGCCAAGTTTTTTGAGTGAGTTTTCTGGAAAAATTCTTTGCGACCGCGAAATTAAAGGGCCATGGAGCAAGTTTACGGTGGTTTGGCGTTACTTATTAGATGATTCATATTTTGATACACGAAATGATCACACTTTTTTTATGTTTTGATCCATTTTTTTGGTCCAGTCTTCAAAAAATATTTCTGCTTCGATCTCTTTCATATTTTAACACTCCGATGTAAAAATTAGTGAGCTTACTTTCAAAAATCTAATCAGAGTTAGATTGACTAAGTGATGAATTTTTAAAAGGAGTCATGCTTAGATGGATAAAAAAATGAAATTTCGCAAAAAGGTGCCAGGATAGCTTCTTAAGAAATTATTTAATTTACACGCAAGAAATTTCCTTTAAGATTATTTTATGAAAAAAATTAATCAAATATTTAAATTAGGTTTTCTTTTATTAATTTCTCAAAACGTGATGGCGGATCTCAATTATAAAATTGATTTTCAAACGCGAACGAAGCCTCAAGGGACGAATATTGTGGCGACGGCACAATATGATCATATGTTGTGGGGCCAGTTAGATAAGACAAGTCCCATGTATGGTTACATGCGAGCGGGAGCGAGAGTGGGCGGGAGTCCGACGATTGCGGGATTTGTGCAGGTGGCGCCGATTGCGCCCTTGATTTTTGAAGTTTCTAAAGGGACGACGAAAAGATTTATGGATTCGAAAGAATTTAATTGCACGACTTATGAATGTAAAAAATCCGTTGACCGAACAGATTATTCAGCGAGACTTGTTTTTGGCTACAAGAATTTTTTTGGAACGACGGCAATTAATTTTCGAGATATTGACACTGATACTAATACTAAGCTTACCGCGCTGGAGCTTGAGTATTTTACGATCGCATCTGGATCAAAACATCGAATGATTTCAAAAAGTCTTGTTCTCGGACAAAAATATACTGAGAATTTAATTTTTGGTTTGTCGTATGAAAATTCTCAAATCAAAAAGAGTTTAAAGCGCTATGAAGCTTCGGTCGGTTTTGTGCGTTTTAATTATTACGACATTAACTGGATGCTTGGGGCTTCTCATTTTAGTTCGAACGAAACAAACATTAGCGGAAATGGTGCCATCATTGGAATTTCTAAAAGTTTTGGCGATACTTTAAGTCTTTTATAAAAAAAGGGAGGCAAAAGCCTCCCATCATAATTTAAACTTTTGATTTTGAAATGGTGTAGGATTTGACAATTTTCTTTTTGTTAAATCGGATTGTCACTGAAATGGATTTTGTCGCGGTTTCATCTTCATGTTTTTCTAAATCACCGCCCACTCCAAGTAAGGGACCAGGAAAAAAAATCGCTAGAGCGCCAATACCTGCACTTGATCCTTCTTTTTTCGTGGTGGTCTTAGCGTAAGTCCACACATCTTCTTTTTGCTCGGTTTCCGTGGTGATGTCTGGAGCACCAAATGCATCTAAAATTTCAGCTTGACTGGTTTTTCCTTCGACAATTTTTTCTTTCAAGGTCAATGGGTTAAAAGGATTTTTTTCATCTTTTTTATCATTCGATGCACACGACACAAATAACAGAGAACACAATGCTAAAGTCAACAATTTCATAAAACCTCCTGAGTTTTGGTGAGGCATTGAATATTTCAATAGAGATCAATAATGAAATAAGTTCAAATTAAATGAATTAAGTTTTTCAAAAGTGGAACATGAATCAAGATGGCAAGAGGAAATTTCTTTCCTCCAAAAATGATATTCTAGTTTTTAAATAATTTATAAACTTTTGCGAGAAGTCTAAAAATCTTAATTACAAGAATCAACATTTTAATTGTCTTAAACCCTCTACAAAGAGGGTTTTTTCTTTTTAGGCTTAAATGCTCATTATTTTTAAGACATATGTATTTAATTAATTCATAAATTTTAGATCAAATTCATAAATTGAAGTAAATTCAAAAGTGCCAGGATAACAAATTTTTTTCAAGTATTCATCCGACTTTAAAAAGCGTGAAACTAAAGCTATAATCCTTTTCAGGAGTTTATTATGAAGTTTTTTGTGACAGGTGGTGCGGGATTTATTGGGAGTGCTGTGGTTCGTTATTTGATTAACGAGACGGAGCATGAAGTTTTAAATTTTGATAAACTGACCTATGCGGGAAATTTAGATAATGTAAAATCGGTTTCAAATAACTCTCGTTACAAGTTTGTTCAAGGGGATATTTGCGATCGCGATCTGCTTTCAAAAACCTTCAGTGAATTTAAACCCGATAAAATTATGCATCTTGCGGCCGAAAGTCACGTAGATCGATCGATCTCAGGCCCTTCAGAATTTATCACGACCAATATCATTGGAACTTATTCGATATTGGAAGTTGCACTGAAATATTATCAAGGGCTCGACGAAGACAAGAAAAAAACTTTTCTTTTTCACCATATTTCGACTGATGAAGTTTATGGAGAATTAGGGGAGACGGGACTTTTTACTGAAGAGACGCCGTATGATCCGAGTTCGCCGTATTCGGCCTCGAAAGCGTCGAGTGATCATTTGGTGCGAGCTTGGGGAAGAACCTTTAAGCTTCCAGTGATTGTGACCAATTGCTCGAATAATTATGGGCCATATCATTATCCAGAAAAACTCATTCCACTCGTAATTACTAAAGCAAAAAAAGGTGAGCCACTTCCTGTTTATGGTAAAGGTGAGAACGTTCGCGATTGGCTTTATGTGGAAGATCACGCCAAAGCATTAGTAAAAGTGGTTGAAAGTGGAAAAACTTTTGAGACTTATAATATCGGTGGCAACAGCGAGCGAAAAAATATTGATGTGGTTAAAACCATTTGCAAAATTATGGATGAACTGCTTCCCAATTCTCCTCATGTCCCTCACGAAAAACTCATCTCTTTTGTAACTGACCGCGCAGGCCACGATTTCAGATACGCCATTGATTGCTCAAAAATTAAACGCGAGCTAGGATGGGAGCCTTCTGTGACATTTGAAGAAGGGCTGCGATCTACGGTGAAGTGGTTTTTGGAAAACTAAATTACTTTTAAATTCTAAAATGATCGCATAGAATGACCCATATAATTTTGTTGGGATGGACACTATGGATCATTTAGATGAATTAGAAGCACGTAGTATATTTATTATACGAGAAGCTTATGCAAATTTTAAAAATCTAGCGATGCTTTGGTCGATAGGTAAAGATAGTACTGTATTGCTTTGGCTAACACGAAAAGCCTTTTTAGGACACGTTCCTTTTCCTCTTGTGCATATCGATACTCACTATAAAATTCCTGAAATGATAACTTACAGAAATAAGCTGGCACTAGATTGGGAACTACCATTGGTTTTTGGGGAGAATACAGAAGCGCTAAACATGAAAAATACTTTTCCAGATGGAAAATTAGGAAGAGTCGACTGTTGCAAAGTTTTAAAAACCGACGCATTAAAACATACATTATCTGGTGAATGGAATCGCTATCGCATTAATCATCATACAAAGCAATTTGAACTTGATCCTAACCGTGATCCATATACAGCTATCATTGTTGGCGCAAGAGCTGATGAGGAAGGGAGTCGTTCAAAAGAGAGATATTTTTCACCAAGAAATGTAGAAAATGAATGGAATGTTGATGACCAGCCACCTGAAATTTGGAATCAATACAAAACTGATTTTGCCCCAGGAACGCATTTACGAGTGCATCCAATCCTTGATTGGACTGAATTAAATATCTGGGAATATATTGAGAGAGAAAAAATTCCAACAACTTCACTTTATTATGATCAAGGTTCAGGTAAACGATATCGATCTTTAGGTTGTTTTCCCTGTACAAATGCAGTTGAGTCGAGTGCAAAAAATCCAAAAGAAATAATCGAGGAGTTGCGTTCAGGAAAGTTTAAAAATATTGCTGAAAGATCTGGACGTGCCCAAGATCAAGATGGCGGAGGTCTAGAAAAGCTTCGTCGTGATGGATATATGTAGGAAATTTATGAATCAAGAAAATATGAATATCGTTATTATTGGTCATGTCGATCATGGAAAAAGTACAGTAGTAGGACGACTTTTATCCGATACAGGAAGTCTTCCAGAAGGAAAGCTTGAAAGTATTAAGGCAATGTGCGCTCGAAATTCAAAAGTGTTCGAATATGCTTTTCTGTTAGATGCTCTTCAAAATGAAAGGGATCAAGGAATTACAATTGATATGGCTAGAGCTTTTTTTAAAAGCGAAAAGCGTCATTACATTTTGTTGGATGCCCCTGGACACATCGAGTTTTTAAAGAACATGGTAACTGGTGCATCTCGAGCTGAAGCAGCGGTTCTGGTTATAGATGCTAAAGAAGGAATTCGAGAGAACTCAAAACGCCATGGGCTTTTGGCCTCAATGCTTGGTATTAAGCAACTTATTGTTTGCGTAAACAAAATGGACTTAGTTCAATATTCTGAAACCCATTTTTTAAAAATACAAAAAGAATACACGGCTTATCTTGAGACTCTTAATTTAACCCCAAAAGCATTTATTCCAATTGCGGCTTTAAGTGGTGAAAATTTAGTAGGGAAAGCAGAATCGATGAAATGGTACAAAGGACCAGCTCTGTTGGCTTCACTTGATGAGCTAACGAAAGAAGTGAGTCTAGAAAAAAAACCATTTCGATTTTTTGTTCAAGATATATATAAATTTACTAGTAAAGGTGATCAGCGAAGAATTATTGCGGGTAAGATAGAATCTGGCGTTTTAAAAGTTGGCGATGAAGTTATTTTTAATCCTTCACAGAAACAAACTTTCGTATCAAGCATTGAAAAATATGGACAGGAAAATATTCAAGCCGCATTTCCTGGTGAATGCATTGGCTTCACTTTAAAAGAACAAATTTATGCTAAACGTGGAGAGCTTGTCTCGAAAACAACTGAAAGTATGAGTTTGGTTTCGAGTATCTTTAAAGCAAATATATTTTGGATGGGGAAAGTACCATTCGAAATGGGAAGATCTTACTTACTTAAGATTGGCTCTGAAAAAGTTGAAGTGAAATTAAAAGAAGTTGTTCATGTTGTTGATGCCAATACTCAATCAACTGAAAAGAAAAATAAAGTTGAACGGCATGAAGTTGCAGAATGTATTTTAGAAACGAAAAGACCTATTGCCTTTGATTTAAAGCATGACTTAGAAACCACGAGTCGTTTTGTAATTGTAGATAATTATGAAATTAGCGGTGGAGGAGTCATTGTAGAAAATTTAAAAGACAAATTTCAGGATGAAAGAAATGAAGTTCTTAAGCGAGAATTAAATTTTATTCGTGGAAATGTCTCTTCTGTTGACCGTGCTAATCGTTATGCTCAAAAACCAGCACTCATTCTTCTTACGGGGGATGATTCAAGTTTTTACAAACAGCTAGCCGGTGAAATAGAGGAATTCTTTTTTAGAAAAGGTCGAATGATTTACTATCTGGGGTTTGGCTCATTAAAGTATGGATTAGATAGTGACTTGGAAAACAATCCGTCAGAGAAATCAAGTAAAGAGTTAATTCGTCGATTTGCAGAATCTATTTATCTATTATTAGATACAGGGATGATTGTCGTCGCTTCGGCCAGAGATTTAAATTCAGATAAAGTGAAAAAAATTGAAACCTTAATTGGTGATCACAAACTCTTTTTAATTAATGTGAACTCCTCTCTTGGTTTTAATGATGAGATGACGATACGCTCACAAACTCCAACTCACGAAGTGATGACGGCATTGATGGAATGGATGGAGCAAAATGGAATAATATTTTCTCTTTAATTTCATTTAGCTTTAAAGAAAATCAGCAAAAAACCAAATAAAATGGTCATGATACCAATTATTTGTCGGAAAAATTTTTCAGGAATATATTTCACTGTAATTGTGGCAAATGGAACCGAAAGAAGTGCGCCTATAGATAGTGGTAAGGCAAGAGTTAAGTCTAAATCTAAAAAGTGATTGTAAACAATAATTGCTACAATACAGGTAAAGGTTTCAGCAAATGATGTAATTCCGACTGCCTTTTTAGCATTTACTCCAAAAGCAACTTGACCACCTGAAACAAGGGGGCCATAACCACCTCCGCTAAGCGCCTTATTGAAAGATGCAACTAGACCAAGGAGTAGCATTTTGATAGTTGAAGGTTGTCGTTCTTTGTGCCCAGAAAACAATACAAAAAAACCAACCGATGTTAGAATAATTCCAACTGAAAGTATCATCCAAATTTCTGGAATTTTAATGGAAACAGCAGCTGCTATCATGCTTCCTATAGCACTTAATGAAAGAAGGATAAAAGCTGATTTGCGCACTTCTTTATCTTGAAGTAAGTTAAAATTGCCGTCATAATGATGAAAAAAAACTGCAGCACCACCTGTGAGTATTTCACTAATAAGAATGGAGGGCACAACTTGTTTAGGCTCAAATCCAAGTATCAGTAAAATAGGTGAGATTGTAGTGCCATATCCCATGCCCATTGCAGAATCCATATATTCAGCTGAAAATGCAACGAAAATGATAAAAAGAAATGATAGCTCATTTATCTTGGTAGAGTTATAGAATGGACTAATAACTTTAAAATATTGCAAAGCCAGAAGAGCAGAAATTAGAATTACAAAAAACAACCATATAAATACTCGTTTTTTGTGATTTCTTAAAACTTGATTTATCTTTCTTATATTTTTCATTTACACCCGATTTTTTCTTTTTCAAGAATCTTGCTTGCTTGATCTCTCACTTTTTTAAACACTTTTCGTATCTCACAATTTTCATAATCTGTGCAATCGAGACAAGGTTGGTTAAAATATTCACTAGCACAAGGCAAAAGAGCAATCGGACCTTCTAGAAATCGAATGATATCTGCAAAACTTGCCTTGCTTCCTATTTCAGTTATTTTGTATCCACCCTTATTTCCAAGGGCGCTCGAAACATAGCGTTGGCTTTTAAGTGTAGATAAAATTTGTTCTAAGAATTTTTTAGGGATTAAGCATTCTTGAGATATTTGTGTAGCGCTGGCTCCCTCTGATTGAATAGACTTTAAATAAATTAAAGTTTTCAATGCATACTTAGTCCTTTTGCTGATCATAAAGCAAACTCCTACCAATTCGGTATGATATGGCATTTTTGAGAATTAGTCAATAATTTACTTCCTTAAATGATTAGAGATTGATAAAAATTAACTCTATGAATTGTAATGAGTTATGCAATATTTTTGGAGATTTTTTAAATCGAATTGGAAATGAAGTTTTATTAATTCAACAGTCCATTATTTATGTTGAAAATAAAAACGATGGTTCGCCTTATACCAAAGCTGATTTGTATTGTTCTGCTGAAATAGGGAAAAAACTAAAAGAAGAATTTGAAAAAATTCCAATAATAGATGAGGAAAACAATACGCGTGCATCTAATGAAGATTATTATTTTTTAGTAGATCCACTTGATGGTTCAAAAGAATTTATCAAAAAAAACAAAGATTTTACAATAAATATTGCCTTAATGAAAAACGCTAAACCTCTATGGGGGGTTGTTTATGCACCGGCATATGATGAGTTGTATATTGGTGGAAAAACAATCGGATTTAAATCTTTTTGTTTTAAAAAGGAAAAAGTTTTCGAGAATAGCGAAAGAGATGGAAAAAATATTAAAATGGTAGGCAGTGTAAGTCACTCACATCCAAGCGAAATTCAATTAACAGAGAACTTAAAAAAATCTGGATACTCTGTTGATTTTGTAAATTTTGGTAGCTCTCTTAAAATATGTAAATTAGCAGAAGGTTCTGTTGATTTTTACCCACGCTTTAACCCAACCATGGAATGGGATACAGCAGCTGCACAAGCTGTATTAGAAGGAGCTGGAGGCAAAATATTTTTTCTTGAAAAAGATTGTGAGCTTTATTACAAAAAAGATGGATTAATTAATTCTGGATTCTTGGCATTTTCAAAAATGGCATTAAGTCAAAAACTTAACGAGGTGGTCAGAGCATTATGAATTATATATTTTCTGAAAGTAGTCTCGTAAAGCAAGAAGATAGACTAAAAGATAATTGTTGCACCCCACATGTCCTTTGGCTTTTTGGCTTATCTGGAAGTGGGAAAACTACACTTGCAAAAAAATTAGAATTAAAACTTTTTAATGAATTATCAAAAAAAGTGGTTTGGTTAGACGGTGATACACTTAGAAAAGGAATTAATTCGAATTTAGGTTTTGATGATAAGGATCGCGACGAGAATATTCGTCGGAGTTCAGAGGTTGCTAAACTTTTTATAGAGACCGGACATATTGTAATTGCAAGTTTTATCACCCCGTTAAATAGACAAAGAGAGACTGTACTTAATATTCTTAATGAAAAAGCTTCATTGGTTTATGTTGAAACTTCAATAGAAGAATGTAAGCGAAGAGATCCAAAGAATCTTTATCAAATGACAAATGACGGGAAAATAGAAAATATGACTGGAGTCAAGTCTCGCTTTGAACTTCCTAGTATTGTGGATTTGACCATAAAAACAGAAAAAAGCGAAGTAGATGAGCTGGTGAATTTACTATTTGATTTTTTAAAAGAGAAAACTAGCAAAAGATAAATTTTAATAGTTAGTAAAGGGATAAAATGGATCAAGTATTTATTTATATGGATATTTATCGATGTGGTAAAATTGCTCGCGTCGCAGTTAGTTCTTTTTTGAAGTTTTATCAAGATTCAAATATTGTGCTCCATTTATTTGGAGTTTCTCAAGATTTTTTGTGGTTTGAAAATTTTAAACATTCTAAAAATTTATCTTTTGATGATATTTCTGATGATAAACTTATGTTGGAAAGATGGAATATTCATGGACATTTTGGAACAGCACACTTGTGGTCAAAACTTATAATTGAAAGAAAGGAAAAGTTTTTACTTCATCTTGATAGTGATGTTATTTTTAGAGGTCCAGCACTAGATCCTCTGTTAGAGAAAGTTTCATCTGGTTATGACTTAGTGGGGTCTCCTCGAAATTATCGACATAACTTAAACAATCGGGATGATGTTCGCCATTTAAATGATCTAGTTCAGACAGCTATCTTTGCTTTTAACCGAGAAAAAATTAATCAGCATGATTTTGAAGAATTGGTTCAAATGTCCAGAGGTTTTTATAATCCGCTAGGACATCCCGTCATTGATTTTTTTGATCCTGTTATGTTTGAAATTTTAAAAAATGGTGGAAAGATTTTTTATCTTGACACTGAAGACTATGGAGGAACTCACTTGTCTGGTCATCGGAAAAATTCCTTTGGGGAACTTAACGAATATTTTGACATGGGCCGACTTTTTATTCATTTTGCTTCTGTAGGTTCTGGTCTTAAATATTTCTTTGATCCATTTTCTCGTTTTTTTACGCCAAAAAGCTATATCGAACATGGATTAGAAAGGTACTGGTTGTTTTGTAAATTATTTTATGGACAAGATTTAAAAAGCATTACTCCAAATCGAGCAGCAGATATAGAAAAAAATTATCATCACATTATATGTGAAGGTTTAAAGTTAAATGAAATAAATAATATTTCGTTTTCAAGGCTCGACAAAATGAATGAAATGAATTTGATTGAGTTAATTTACGGAAGCAAAACTCTATTGGTAGAGATCTTAAAAAAAGTAAAAAAGAAGCTTTGGAAATGAAGAAAACAGTCATCATTCAAATCGTTGGTGGTCTTGGAAACCAAATGTTTCAATATTCTGCTGGCCTTGCTTTAGCAGAGAAGTTAAATGCCGAATTGGTTTTAGATATTACCCATTTTCAAAAATATAAATTACATTCTTTTGGTTTAAAAAATTATGGAATTGAGCACAAGCTAATTTCAAATCGTTTGGAGTTATTTTTCTGCCTTGTTAAAAAAATGATGTTCACCAAAAAATCATATTATAGAGAATCAGGCTTAAATTATTCACCATTTTTTGATCAGATTTTTCATTCTGTTTATCTTAAGGGATACTTTCAATCAGAAAAGTATTTCTACAGTGTTAGAGACTCGCTCTTGAAAGCTTTTGCTTTAAAAGAAGAAAATTTAAGTCAGTATACTCTTTCAATACTTGCAGAAATGAAGAATGAAAAATGCCTTATTTCTTTGCATGTTAGAAGAGGAGATTATCTACTTGCAAAGAATCAAAGTGTTCACGGGCTTTGTGATTTAGATTATTACAAAAGGGCCATGAACCATTTCCAAGAATTAAATTTAACACCTCGATTTGTTATTTTTTCTGATGACATTGCTTGGACAAAAGAAAATTTAGGTTTAGATGACACACATTTTTTTATTGATGGAAATGGAGTGGATAGAAATTACGAAGATATTTTTTTAATGTCTAACTGTCATCATCATATAATGGCAAATTCAAGTTTTAGTTGGTGGGGGGCATGGCTTAACCCTGCTGCTGATAAAATTGTTATCGCCCCTAAAAATTGGTTTTCAAATGAGACCTTATCTGCAGAAGATATCTATGGCCATAAATGGAAAAGATTATAGTATGCGAATTAGTGTCGTTATTCCTTTATTCAATGGAAAAACCTTTATTGAGAGAACCTTGCAGTCAGTTCTTGAACAGACTTTTAATGATTTTGAAATTGTTATTGTTAATGATGGTTCTACCGATGAAGGAGATATTGTTGCTGAAAATTTCTTGAAAGCTACAAACTTTTCCAATTATAAAATGATTCATTCAGTAAATAAAGGACATGCATTTGCTGCCAACTTAGGCGCGCAAAAGGCGACAGGGGAATTTTTGGCATTTTTAGATGCTGATGACTGCTTTGAAAAAGAGAAATTGAAAAAAATGTATTTAGAAATAAATCAAAATCCTCAGCTCGATGTTATTTTTAGTCGTTTTCGCTTTATTGATTTAAACGATAATTTGCTTTCTAGACAAAATTTAAATCAAGTATTTTCTTCTGAAAAATTTTGGATTCAACTTATTGAAAAAGGGAATCTTGTCTATGGGAGTAATAGTGGTGTCTTGGTTCGAAGAAGTAAGTTTTTAAAGCAAAATGGGTATGATGAGTCCTTGATTGCTTGTGAAGATTGGGATCTTTGGATTCGATTGGCTTTTGATGGAGAATTTGGGTTTATTAACGAAGACTTAACTAGAATTCGAGTCCATTCAAATAATCAATCTAAAAATAAAACGTTAATGTTAAAATATCAGTTGCAAGTCGTAGAGAAACATTTGTCACTAATTTCAGATCACAAACTTTCAAAAAAAAATATTGCGTTAATGCTGCTTGAACAACTAGGAAAAAGTTTGGGAAGTTTTTATTTTTCAAAGCAAAGTTCAATGGAACGAGCACAGTTTCAAAAAATTTTATCTCTGTCTCCATATAGTATGAAGCTACTTCTACCACTAGGCTTTTTTTTGGGGAAGGTTGGGATAAATAAGTTTTTGGGCAAGATCTTTAAATAAATTCTCTGGTCGAAGACGTAAGTACATTGGTGAATTTAAAAAATCTTTTATTATTAACTTTCTTTTTTCTATTTCACTTGAATCTAAGTTTAATACAAACTTTAAAAGTTCATCTTTGTTTTTGAAATCATCAATGTTGATGAAGCATTCTTTGGGAACAAATTGAGTGATTTCTTTTGGTCCCTTGTAAATAGGAATATTTCCGCAAACAAGTGAATCAAAAAACTTTTCTGTAAACCACGTTTCTTCATTTTCGATACATAGGCAAAAATTATATTCTAAAAGAACTTGGTACTTGTCGGTTACAGGCCCACCATAATTTTTATAAGTAGGGAAAAAACACTTAAAAAAATCACTGAGAAATTTTAACAAAAGACCATATTTTAGTGACTCATTAAGTAATACCCAAGTGTTCTTAGGATGTCTGATAAAAGGATTTTTAGTCCAGCCCATGCCAAAAAATTGAAATTGGTTAGTATTTTTTTCTAAAAAATCAATCCATTCACGCCTTAGAGAATAAAGTTCTCCCGGGTAATAGCTAAATTTGTGAGCGTTAATCATTGTAAGAAATTTACGTTCATTGGCATTTTTCCATGTCAGATTTAGATTCTGTCCCTGTGGGTAAAAAGCTTTGGTGAAATTGTATTTAGCTACCAAGTCGTCTCTGAAGCTAAAAATCTTTCCATAAAGATTAAAAACGGTCTCAGTATACTGTAAAGGCAATACTGTTTCAGGTTCCCATAAAAACAGAATGCGTTTTTCTTTTGAGATTCCTTGTTTGACACATTCATCTAGGAGCACAGGGTTATGATTAAAGAATAAAACTCTCTCACAATCTTTAAGGGAGACCAGATCGAAAGTATTGATAGATACCCCCATCTCTTGCAGGTATTTCTTTAAATATCCATAGGGAGAGTCAAAGATTTTATTCTTCAGTAGCTCTTTTTGATTAAATGGTTCAAGGCAGTATTTTTTCATTATTTTCCAATGAGAGTAAAAGTTATCTTAAGAGAAAACCTTTGCAATGTGAAGAGATAGAAATATAATGTCACATCAAATATTTTCTAGCATTGGAGTAAGTGTGTCAAAATGTAGAGTTTGTGAGACAGAATATCGGCCTTTTATTTCGTTTGGAAAGCAGCCTATCGCAAATGGTTTTTTAACCCCGGACAAGTTTAAAGACGAGTATTTTTTTGAAATGCAAGTTGGTTTTTGTGAAAACTGTAAGATGGTTCAACTCATTGATCAACCGGATAGAGAGATGATGTTTCATGAAAACTACGCATTTTTCTCTTCTACGTCAAATCATATGCAAATTCATTTTAAAAATACTGCCTTAAAACTGAAAGAGCGTTTTTTAAAAAACTCAGACCCATTTGTAGTAGAAATAGGAAGTAATGATGGAATTTTTTTGAAAAACTTTCATGAATTAAATGTTCGCCATTTGGGTGTGGAGCCATCTAAAAATGTTGCCGAAGTTGCAAAAAGTAAAGGAATAAACACAGTCAATGAATTTTTTGATAAGACCTTGGCATTGAAAGCTATTGAGTTAAATGGGAAAGCTCATTTGATTTACTCTGCAAATGTTATTTGCCATATTCCCTACATCAATTCAATTTTTTCAGGTGTAGAAGCTTTGCTTGCAAGTGATGGTGTCTTTGTTTATGAAGATCCTTATCTTGGCGATATAATTCAAAAGACTTCTTATGATCAAATCTACGATGAACATGTTTTCTTTTTTTCAGTAATGTCTGTTTCAGAACTTGCCAAGAAAAATAATCTGGAGGTTTTTGATGTTGAACCTATAGAAACTCATGGTGGATCAATGAGATATTTTATAGCTCCAAAGGGAGCTCGGGCAATAACTGAAAATGTATCTCGTCAACTTCAAGTAGAAAAAAATCTAAAACTTGATGAACTTAAGACTTATGAGCAATTTAAAAAGAACGTTGAGAATTCTAGAGAGGAGTTAGTATCCCTGCTTAAAAAGGTAAAGAGCGAAGGAAAAAGAGTGGTTGGTTATGCCGCTACATCTAAGAGCACGACGATCTTAAATTATTGTCAAATTGGCCCAGACTTAGTTGAATTTATCAGCGATACAACACCACTTAAGCACAATAAGTTTTCACCAGGAATGCATATTCCAGTAAAAGAATATTCAGAGTTTTCTAAAAAACATCCAGAGTATGCTCTTCTGTTCGGATGGAATCACTCAAAGGAAATTAAAGCAAAAGAACAATCATTTATGAGTTCTGGTGGTAAATGGATTGAATATGTTCCAAATGTTCATGTGGAGTGATTGTGCAAGAGTTTAATATCTGGGAAGGTGTTTATGGTTCATTTGAAGAAGCTCCAGTGGTTGGCGATGGTTATAATGGGAATGATTGGGTAGAAAACTCTTTAAAGTTACTAAATGATTTAGATACTTCCTTGGACTTTGAAAATAACGTTTTAGTAAAAAGAAACCGTGATAATTATCTTCCATTTCTAGTTGCAAGTAGTTTGAATACAAATCAAGAAATGAATGTCTTAGACTTTGGTGGAGGTATTGGATTTACATATAAGATACTAAGATTAAAGACGATGAACAATGTTTCAAATTTAAAGTATCATATAATCGAAACACCAAAAGTTTGTGAAGCTGGAAGAGAATATTTCGCCAATGATAAGAATATTTTATTTTACGAAGATTTTTCGAGTTTAAAATCATTAGCTATCGACATACTTCATCTCGGCTCTTGTTTGCAATATGTAAAAAATTGGAAAGATTTATTGTCTGACTTGTTAAGTTTAAAACCTAATTACGTCTTACTAACAGGTTTGGTTTCTGGAGATATTGAAACGTTTGTCAGTGTACAAAACTATTATGGATCTAAGATCCCTGTTTATTTTTTTTCAACAGCTGAAGTGATAAAGTTTTTAGAAAGCTTTAATTTAAAACTATCTTTTAAGTCTGAGTACACTCAAAGTTATTTTGGAAAAGAAGGAGATGTGCCTATGAATAATTTTCCAGAAAATCTCAGGATAAAAAAGCCATTAAATTTGTTTTTCAAAAGGATTGATCATTAATGAATATGCTTGAAGGGGTAGAATTTAAAGAACTTGTAAGTCATTCAGATCAAAGAGGATATTTTCGTGAACTTATTAGGGTCACAGATCCTTTTTTTAGCGATATAGGCTTTGGGCAATGGAGCCATTCGTATATGTTTGATGGAGTTATCAAAGCTTGGCATTATCATAACATTCAAACTGATTACTGGTATGTATGCTCTGGTGTGCTTCGTATTGGATTATGGGATAGAAGACCGGATTCAAAAACATTCAATAAGACCATGGATTTTTTAATGGGAGATCTTCAGAAACCAACTATTTTAAAAGTTCCTCCAGGGATTGCTCATGGTTGTAAAGTTATTCAAGGTCCAGTTAATTTATTTTATATGATGTCTCACATCTATGATCCAAATGACGAGATTAGAATTCCTTATGATTCAAAAGATGTTGATTTTGATTGGCTTTCAGGGCCACCGATAAAATAAGAGGTAAAAAATGGATACGATTTATGCAGCAGGACCTTCGATAACAGAACATGAAATTAATGTGGTTATGGATGCTCTAAAAAATGGTTGGTATGATAAGGCATATTATTACTGTGAACAATTTCAAAAAGAATTTGCGGCATATCATGATAGACAATATGGAATCATGACTCCGAATTGTACAACGGCCCTTCATTTGCTTTTAACTGCATTAGGTGTTCAAGAAGGCGATGAAGTAATCGTTCCTGATTGCACTTGGATTGGAAGTACTGCAGGTATAACTTATCTTAAGGCCAAAACAGTATTTGCAGATATAGACCCAGTCCATTGGTGTATCGATGTTAACTCGATAAGAGAGAGAATTACTTCAAAAACAAAGGCGATAATTGCCGTTGATTTATTTGGTAACATGCCTAACTGGGATGAACTCACTAAACTTGCAAAAGAAAAAAATATTACCATTATTGAGGATGCAGCTGAAGCTTTAGGGTCTGTTTATAAAGGAAAGAAGGCTGGGAAATTTGGAGTGGCTTCAGTTTTTAGTTTTCATCGTACTAAAACGATTTGTACCGGTGAAGGTGGAATGCTTTTAATTGATGATCCCGCTTTGTGGGAAAAGTGCATGTTTTTAAGAGATCATGGACGTAAACCAACAGGTAAACCATATTATAACTATGAAGTAACATATAAATATATGCCCTTTAATGTTCAAGCAGCGTTAGGGTATGCACAGTTTCAAAGAGTTGAAGAGTTAATTCAAATGAAGAGACATCATTTGAACATGTATAAAGAATTATTATCAGATATAGATGATATTTCTTTTAATCCTGAACCAGAAGGCGGTAGAAACGGTGCTTGGATTACGGGACTTGTTTTTGGAAAAAGTCACGGATTTGAAAAAGAACCTATAATTAAAAAATTAGTTGAAATTGGAATTCCTGCTCGGCCATTTTTTTACCCTCTTTCTTCCTTACCTGCTTACAATCAAGAAAATGAATATCGAAACAAAAACATTATTGCTTATGATGTTTCTAATCGTGGTATTAATTTGCCTGGAGCTTTAAATTTGACAGATGATCAGATTCGTTTTGTTTGTGATGGTGTAAGAAAACTTGTGCAAAAAGAATTGTAGTATGAAAATTATTGTAACCGGTGCTTTAGGACATTTAGGATCAAAATTAATTCGAATGATTCCTGAATATTTTGATAATGCAGAAATTGTCATGCTCGATAGCTTGCTTACTCAACGCTATTCTTCATTGTTTAATCTAGAAAAACGTAATGGTTGTAGATATCGATTCGTAGAAAGTGATATCCTAGAATTGGAGATAGCTAATGAGATTAAAGGGGCTAGAGCAGTCATTCATTTAGCTGCACTGACTGAAGCAATGAAAAGTGCCAAAGAACCAGAAGTTTTTAAAAACATAAATTATGAGTTAACGAGAAAAATCGCCGAAGCATGTGCCAATCAACAAGTCCCATTAATTTTTCCCTCGTCTTGTAGTGTTTATTCACCTACTCAAAAATATGTAGATGAAAATAGCCTTGGTCGGGAAGTGAATGCTCAAAGCCCATACGCAAAAGTAAAGATTGATGAAGAAAACATTATAAAAAAACTTGCTGAGACAAATGGTCTCAAGTATACGATTTTTAGACTTGGGACTATTGCAGGAAGTTCAGTCGGAATGCGTTTTCATACTGCTGTTAATAGTTTTTGTTGGAGTGCTGTTTTAAATAAGCCACTAAATATTTGGGAAACGGCCCTAAATCAAAAAAGGCCATATTTAGCTTTAAACGACTTTGTTCACGCTATCGCTTTTGTTATTCAAAATAATCTTTATAAAAATGAAACTTATAATCTTCTCAATGGAAATTATACCGTATCAGATATTGTTGAGAATATTAAAAAAAGAATCCCGAACTTAGAAATTAAATTAGTTAAGTGTGATATTATGAATGATTTAAACTATGAGGTTGGGTTTAAGAAGTTTACTGACACAGGCTTCTCATATCATTATTCAATAGAAAAAAGCATAGAGGATACCCTTAACTTTTTTGATGCCTTAACTTAGTGTTAATTTTTTTTAAAATCAAAATAGTGGTGTCTAAAAGAAACTTTATTGGATAATTAATAATAACAAAAATGATTAATAGTGGTTTAGTTCTAATCGATAATAAATATTCTTTGATTATGGAGATCGAGATATTAGGAGGGTAACCCGCATAATCTTTAATGGTCATTCTATAAACATTATTTTCTGATGATTTCTCATATTCAATGATTCTTTTTTTCATCAACACTTGATCTGATCCGTAAATATTATGATAGCAGATAAATGACCATGCAAAAACGTTATCTGTCCAATGATTATACTTTTTCCAAAAATAGTGCTTAGAGAATACTTTAAGCTGGTCAGTTTTAAAAATTGAACTGACAATCATAACTCCTTTTCCAAGAGACTCTGGTTCGAAGAAAAAAAATATTACATCTAAAAACTTATTATTAGTCGTCGAGAATCGATTCATAAGAGGATAAGTTCTGGTCAGTTTTCCATTTTTATCAATGTTTTCAAAAGATGAAATCCAGCAATCGAGCTGATTGTTTTTTTCAAGTAACTCAACACCAGTTTGAACAAATAAAGGTTGCAAAATGTCATCATCACTCATCCATATAAAGTATTTTCCCGACGCGAGTTGAAGGACTTCATAGTGATTTCCAGGCCCCCCTAAATTTTTTTCAGGTCTATGATAAACAATATTTAATCCTAGGGTTTTATATTTCTCACATAATTTATAGTTATCTTCATTCGGAAAACAATCATCTGACACAACAATTTCTAATTTTTTATAGGTTTGTGCTAATAAGCTTTGAAAAGCTTGTTCTAAATAATGTGGGCGATTATAAGTTGGTATTCCAACCGAAACCAATGGAGTTGTCATATTAATTTCTCAGAAGCATTTTAAAATATTTTTTAAATAAGTATTTTAAATGCCAATAAAAGCATTTGTCAGTTAAAAAATGAAATGGCGGGTGAAGCTTTTGATAAATATTGAAATACTGTTTGAATATTGAATAAAAGTTAAGATGAGTGTTAAATGGGAAATAATAATGAAAGAGATAGGGGATCTCATAACTTGAATTTATCCCTAGATTTCGAGCAAAAGTTTCATTATGAATAGTTATATTTTTTTTAAATTTTTCACTCATCGTTCGAGACATTGAGCTATTTAATTCTCGATATTGGATTAGTATTTCATCTAGATTCTTCATTTTAGTAATAGAGGCCATTTTTGACCATAATTCATAATCTTCAGGTGGTTGTAGAAGTGGATCTTCTAAATATTGACCAGCTTGCTCAAATACATTTTTCCGAAACATGACTGAACTATGAACAAATGGAGTGTCGAAAATTAAAAATGTTTTAATGTCGTTATCTTGTATTGGGTGCTTTAAAAAACGATTTACAAGTATGTTTTCTTCTAGAATTTGAGCAAAACTACCCACAATTCCATAGTCAGGGTTTGAATCAAGAAATTGAACTTGCTTTAGAATTCGATTAGGAAGTGAGATGTCATCCTGATCTTGTCTGGCAATCAAGTTGTACTTGGCCATTGAAATGGCTTTGTTCAAAGTTTTTGAAAGCCCCATGTTCTCTTGATGAATGATTGTTATTTTAGAATTATTTTTATATTGATCTAAAATATTTTTCGACTCATCTTTTGATCCATCATTGATAATAATGAGTTCAAATTCTTGATAAGTTTGATTCAAGATTGATTCTAGGGTTTCTTTTAAATACTGAGCGCCATTATATACAGGTAGGACAATACTTACAGGACTCATTCCTCAGAGTGCTCTCTTAATATCAATTCAAGATATTGGCGATAGGGACCTTTCGGTGTGAGATCTATGACCTTTTGATATCCATTAAGATCTAAATATCCCATTCTCAATGCAATCTCTTCAATGCATGCTACCTTGAATCCTTGTCTCTGTTCAAGTGCGGCAATGTATGTATTGGCTTCCCAGAGGGACTCAGGAGTACCAGTATCAAGCCAAGCCATTCCGCGTCCAATTACTTGGACAGATAGATTTTCATTTACTAAGTAACTTTTGACTAGGTCAGTTATTTCCAACTCTCCGCGTGGAGAAGGCTTCTGATTTTTCGCTCGATCTGGCGCAGAGCCGTCTAGAATATAAAGTCCAGGAATTGCAAAATGCGACTTAGGCAGAGTTGGCTTTTCTTCAATTGAAAGAACTTTGCCAGTTTTTTTATTGAATTCGACTACACCATAACGTTCAGGGTCTCGTACTTGATAGGCAAAAACTTGTGCTGAAGTTAAATTTTTATCTGATGATTCTTTTTGTTTCTTTACTGCTTCTCGAAAAATATTAAAATTACCATGGAAGAGGTTATCACCTAATATCAATAATGAATTATCTCCGTTGATAAATTTTTCTCCAATAATATAGGCTTGAGCAATACCTTCAGGCTTCTCTTGAACTTCGTACTCAATTCTAATGCCTAAATTCTCGCCGGTACCTAAAAGATGTTTGAAGTGAGGAGCGTCATGAGGTGTTGTTATGATTAAAATTTCTTTTATCCCAAGAAGCATCAGAAGACTCAATGGGTAATAAATCATCGGTTTGTCGTATATAGGTTGAAGTTGTTTTGTGATGACTTTAGTTAGGGGGTAAAGGCGAGATCCAGCTCCACCCGCAAGTATAATTCCTTTCATTTTATTTCCTTCAAAAGATTTAAAAGTGATCTTATAAAACGCCAAACAAAACAGCAAGAATTTCACTGTATTTAATTGTCGAAATTCTCCTAGTTTGTTAGGATTTTCACTCGAATTGGCCCAAGGAGTTCATTTTGGCTAAAATGTTAGAGTTTCCTACTTTCGGAGATGAAAGAGGTTTTTTGACTGTAATTGAAAAGGAGTTGGATTTTAAAATTCAGAGAGTCTTTTATATCTATGGTACCAAGAAAGATGAAAGTCGCGGAAAGCATGGACATTTTAAAAACCGTCAAATATTAATTTCTTTACATGGTAGCTGCACAGTTTGCGTCAAGAGAAGAAAATACTATCAAGAATTTTTACTTGATAATCCCAATTCAGGATTACTACTTGAACCAGAAGATTGGCACGAGATGAAAAATTTTAAGAATGAAAATGTACTTTTAGTTCTTGCATCTATGCCTTACGATGCAAAAGATTATTTTACAGTAGCGGAAGAGTAAAATGAAAAAAATTGAATATGAAAATTTAGCCTTATTAAATAAGCCTTTTAATGAAGAATATAAAATAGCATTTAATGCTTTTTTAGATAGAGGTTATTTTATACTTGGCCACGAAGTCGAAGCGTTTGAAAAAGAATTTGCAAATTATACTGGAGCTAAATATTGCATAGGAGTTGCATCTGGATTAGATGCATTGACACTTTCATTGCAAGCACTCGACTTACCAAAGGGTTCTGAGGTTATCGTTGCAGCTAATACATACATTGCAACAATTTTATCTATTTTTGAAAACCAACTCATTCCAGTTTTAGTTGAACCAGACAAGGATACTTATAATATTAATCCTGCATTGATCGAAGAAAAAATCACTAAAAATACCAAGGCAATTATTGTCGTTCACCTCTATGGAAAAACTTGTGAGATGGATCCGATTTGGGAAATAGCTAAAAAATATAATTTGAAAATTATTGAAGATGCAGCTCAAGCACATGGAGCGACTTATAAAGGTAAGTCAGTTGGGACATTAGGAGATTTTGGAGCATTTAGCTTTTACCCGACTAAGAATCTTGGAGCTCTTGGCGATGCTGGGGCTATCACAGTTCAATCTGAGGAAATGTATTTAAAAATAAAAGCTCTTAGGAATTATGGTTCTCATAAAAAATATTACAATGACTACCTAGGTAGAAATTCACGACTTGATGAAGTTCAGGCTTCTTTTTTAAGAATAAAACTTAGAAAACTTGATGAAATCAATTCTCACAAAATAGATTTGGCAAAAATATATTTTGAGAATTTAACAGACAAAGTCATTAAGCCTAATGAAAACCCCGACATAAAAAATGTCTTTCATATTTTTCCTATTAGAACGGCCAAAAGAGATCAGTTGCGATCTTTTTTGATTGAAAACAATGTAGTGACGGAAGTTCACTATCCACTTCCACCCTATAAGCAAAATTGTCTAAAAGATTATTTTAAAGAGGATTTTCCGCTTTCTGATGAAATTCATCAAACAGTCTTGTCACTTCCAATTTCATTTATTCATTCAAAAGAGGATGTGAAAGTCGTCTGTAAATTAATAAACCAATTCATGAGTTCAATATGAGTTTTAAACAGGTATTACACATCGGTGCAAATAAATCAGCCTCAACCACGCTGCAGCGATGTCTTTTTCCTAATGCAAAAGGTTTGGTTTATCTAGGAGAAGATTGTGAGAATTACTCTGCGTATAGAGATGATCTGAATTCGATGATTTATGAGGACGATTTTAATTTTTCAATTGATAAGAATAAAAAACTATTTGAAAAGTTTCAAAATAAAGCAAGTGAAACAAATTCAACCTTCTTGTATTCCAATGAAGATATAATGACCAGTCGTGTTCCTTCTCAAGTTTTAGCGAGAATGAAGATTCTAATGCCCGATGCAAAAGTATTGTTAATCATCAGAAATCAACTGCAAGCGATTCCTTCATGGTATGCAAATCATGGAGCTTTTTTAAAAGGAGTTCCAAGGTTTTATTGGCGTAAGTATGTTTCAGCCGATGAGTTTATGAATTACTTTACAACTTTTTTTAATTATGGACCTTTTGATTGCTTTATGTATTTCAAAATAATTAATCACTATGCAAATGTTTTTGGAAAAGAAAACATTAAGATTTTATTTTTTGAAGACTTTGTACAGGATCGAAATAAATTTGTGAAAGAGTTATCTGAGCTACTTAATATCAATTATGACGAATCATTAAAACTACTGGAAGGAAAAGTAGAAAGACAAAGAATTACCCAAAGGCGATTTCTGTTTCATAAAGCATCAAGAAAAATTTCTTTTCTTCATTCTTTAAAGCTTCCTGTTGCTTTAGATCGTTTTATTGACAGTGGAGAAAAGGCAAAGAATTTAGGTATTGAAAAATGGGAAAGTAAGATTGCAGATATTTATCGTGAAGATAATCGCTTATTAATGGAAAACTACAAGTTGGATTTGAAAAAATATAATTATCCGCTCTAAAGGTCATGCAATGCTAGCAAGCTTTTTTACAATTATTTTTGACGTAAGGAAAACTCTTTTGATAGCTGGGCGAGAAGTTCGTTTGATGATTATCCAAGCTATTATTCTAGGTCTATTTGCTTTTGTGATAGAATATGCTTTCATTTTTTTTCTACAAGGATTTTTGGTTGCAATTAAATTGACAGAAAGAAGTATTATCGAACTTCCAAATTGGGTTCCTAGCAATGAAAAATTTGCTTTCATAGCCCTAGTGTTGATCGGTATTGTTCGTTCTATTGTTTTAGGGGTAAAAAGTTATCTTGGCGGAGTTGCGAATCAAGCATATGTTAAAAATCAGCGTGGTAAAATTTTTGAATACGCCGTTTATTTTGCTCAAAAAACATCAACCCATAAAATGTCTAGTTTGTTCACAGAAGTCATCAATCGTTCAGGAGATGGAGTTATCGCTACAATTTCTTTAGCGACGAGTGTCTCTATGTTTGCACTTTTGTTTTTAGGAGGTCTTAAAATGGCACCTAAAGAAATGTTGCTTGGTATTTTTTTAATTGTTATTTTTATTATCCCACTAAGAAGTCTTGATAAAAAAATCACTGAGGCCGGGAGAGAATCAACAAAGGCATGGTCTCGATTAAACAAATTATTACTCGAAGGAGTTAGGCACAATATGTTTTTCAAAGCACATGGTCTAGAGGGAAAGCATATCAATTGTGGAAAAGACGAACTCGTTCAATATGAAAATCATTTTAAAGATTATTTTTTATGGGGCTCAACCAAAAATGCGATACCGGGTATTATCGGAATTATCGCTCTTGGAGTGATTTCTTATTTAAGTCGTATGTATTTTGAGACTAAGTCAGCAGATTTGTTTGCTTTTTTATATATTTTTATGCGGTTTGCTCAGGCGGGCTCTGAGGTAATTGCATTTTCGACCCAATTTAAACTTAATCGCCCAAGTATTGATATTATATATAATTGGAACAATGAAATGTATTCGCAAGTAGAAGTACTTCATAGACCAAAAAGTGATTTTCAGAGATCTAATATTGTGAATCCAAATTTAAAGTTAGAATCTGTCTCATTTTCCTATGATAATAAATTAGTTTTAGAAAATATAAATCTTAATCTAGGGCCAGGTTCAAAACTTATGATCTTAGGAGAGTCTGGTAAAGGGAAAAGTACTTTATTATCTCTTTTGATGGGAATCAATCGGCCGACTTTAGGAAAAGTAGAATTTCGTTCGGAGTTAATTAACGGTGGACCAGAATTAATGAAAGATTCATTGTCTTATATTGCCCCTGAACCTTTTTTATTCGAGGGTTCAATACGTGAAAATCTTTTGTATGGAAATCCCTTGCGACAAACTATCACTGATGAAAAGATTTTTGAAGCCTTAAGTTTGGCTGAAATAGATGAATATGTGAAAGAAAAAAAAGAGGGATTAGATTTTTTATTTGAGGAGCATGCGGAAGCTTCAACTGGGCAAAAACAGCGCTTGGCCATAGCACGTGCGATTTTGAGGGAGCCTCAAATATTAATATTGGATGAGTCTACTTCAAACATAGATGTCGAATTAGAGAAAAAAATTTTGGATAAGTTATTTGAGAAGTTTAATCATGCAATTATTGTTTATGTTTCTCATCGAAAAAATTTAGAAAGTTATAGTACGCAAAAACTTTGTTTATAAAATAAGGATTTAAAAAATGAAAAAGGCATTAATCACAGGAATTACCGGGCAAGATGGAGCTTACCTAGCAGAATTTTTACTTTCAAAAGGCTATGAGGTTCATGGAATTAAAAGACGTACATCTCTTTTTAATACTGACCGCATTGATCATCTTTTTCTTGATCCACATGACAATAAGACGAATTTGTATCTTCACCATGGTGATATGACTGATTCTAGTTCACTAACACGAATTATTCAAAAAGTTCAACCTGATGAAGTCTATAATTTGGCAGCTCAATCCCATGTTGCTGTATCATTTGAGGAACCAGAGTATACGGCTAATTCAGATGCATTGGGTGCACTTCGAATATTAGAAGCGATAAGAATTTTAGGACTTAAGAAAAAGACAAAATTTTATCAAGCTTCGACTTCTGAGTTATACGGACTAGTTCAAGAGACTCCGCAAAAGGAAACAACTCCATTTTATCCAAGATCTCCATATGCAGTTGCTAAGCTTTACGCCTATTGGATTACAGTCAACTATCGAGAGTCTTACGGGATGTTTGCTTGCAATGGAATATTATTTAATCATGAATCGCCACTAAGAGGAGAGACATTTGTTACGAGAAAAATCACAAGGGGATTAGCTCGAGTTAAATTAGGACTTGATAAATGTCTATATTTAGGAAATATGGATTCAAAAAGAGATTGGGGGCACGCTAAAGACTATGTTGAAATGCAATGGTTGATGCTTCAGCAGGATAAGCCTGAAGATTTTGTCATAGCAACAGGTATTCAATATACAGTTCGAGAATTTGTAAACAGAGTAGCCATTGAACTCGGAATGAAGTTGACTTGGGAAGGGACAGGTGTTGATGAGCTTGCCCGCGATGAAAAAGGAAATATTGTAGTCAAAGTTGATCCCAAGTATTTTAGACCTGCAGAAGTTGAAACGCTTTTAGGAGATGCATCTAAAGCAAAAAAGATTTTAGGTTGGACTCCAAAAATTTCTTTTGAAGAGCTGGTTAAGGAAATGGCAAATGCGGATCTTGAACTTGCTAAAAGGGAAGTGAAACTAGAAGGTAAAGGTTTAAGGGTACTTTAGGTGAAAATTTTACTAACAGGTGCTAATGGAATGGTGGGAAAAAACATATTGGAACATGAGAAAGCTTCCCAATATGATTTTTTGAAACCAACGAGTTCAGAATTAAATTTAACGAACTATTTAGCAGTAGAAGAATATATTGAAAAATATAAACCAGATTTGGTGATTCATTCGGCCGGTATTGTTGGTGGAATTCAAGCAAATATAAAAGAACCAGTCCGATTTCTTGTCGAAAATTTAGAAATGGGAAAAAATGTTTTAGTGGCATCACATAAGTGTGGAATTAAAAAATTAATTAACATGGCATCTTCTTGTATGTATCCAAAAGATCATCAAGGTTTGTTAGAAGAAGAAATGATTTTAACTGGGCCTCTGGAGCCAACAAATGAAGGTTATGCTCTTGCCAAAATTTCTGTGACCAAGCTTGCTTGTTACATAAATCGAGAAAGAGGTGAAAATAGATTTAAAACATTTATCCCTTGTAATCTATATGGACGTTGGGATAAGTTTTCTATTCATAATTCACATATGTTGCCTGCAGTGATTAGAAAAATTCATTTGGCTAAATTAAATAATGAAAAATCAGTTGAAGTTTGGGGCACAGGTGAAGCGAGAAGAGAATTTATGAACGCCAAAGATTTAGCTGATTTTACATTTTTTGCAATAAATAATTGGGAACGTGTTCCTGAAATGATCAATGTCGGATTAGGTTTCGATCATTCGATTAACGATTATTATAGTACCGTGGCAAAAGTTTTAGGATATTCTGGCGAATTTTATCACGATATTTCAAAGCCAGAAGGAATGAAACAAAAGTTAGTGAGTGTTAAAAAAGCTACGGCCTTAGGTTGGCATGCACCAACAACACTCGAAGAAGGAATTAAGGCAGCATATCAGTTTTTTTTAGAGAAGGAGAATTTATGAACTACCCTTTAGCTACACCAAGTTGGGATGAAAAAGAATTAGAAGCCATTCATAGAGTTATATCATCTGGAATGTATTCTATGGGCAAGGAAGTTTTTTCGTTTGAAGAAGAATTTGCAAAATTTACTGGCTCAAAATATAGTGTCATGGTTAATTCTGGTTCTTCTGCAAATTTAATTATGATCGGAGCCATGTTTTATAAAAAAATAAATCCATGGAAAATAGGTGACGAAGTAATTGTTCCTGCTGTTTCTTGGCCCACAACTTATTACCCCCTTTATCAGTACGGATTGAAAATTAAATTTGTTGATATAGATTTAGAGACTTTAAATTTTGATTTATTGGCTCTTGAAAAAGCAATTACACCCAAAACGCGTGGAATACTTGCAGTTAATTTACTTGGGAATCCGAATGAGTTTGATAAGATACATTCATTGATTAAAAATCGTGATATTACGTTACTTGAAGATAATTGTGAATCTCTTGGAGCAAAGTTTAATAATAAACAAGCTGGAACATTCGGTACAATGGGAACATATTCGTCTTTTTTTAGCCACCATATTTCAACAATGGAAGGTGGCTTGGTTGTAACTGATGATCAGGAATTGCACCATATTCTTTTATGCTTAAGAGCACATGGATGGACCCGAAATCTACCTAAAGAAAATTTAGTCTGTGGAACAAAAAGCGATGACTTTTTTGAGGAATCTTTTCGCTTTGTTTTACCTGGTTATAATCTAAGGCCCATTGAGATGGAAGGGGCTATTGGGAAAGAGCAATTGTTGAAACTTCCGCAATTTATAAAAGAGAGAAGAGATAATGCTCTTCACTTTCAAGAATTATTCAAAAATCATCAAAAATTTATAATTCAAAAAGAAATCGGAGAATCTAGTTGGTTCGGTTTTTCATTAGTATTAAAACCAGAGTTCAATATTGATCGGAAAAATATTGTAAAAGTATTAACTGAAAACAATATTGAATCACGACCAATTGTTGCAGGAAACTTCGCGAAAAATGAAGTTGTTAAATATTTTAATCATGAAATTTATGGTGATCTTAAGAATGCACAATGGATTGATAAAAATGGATTATTTGTTGGGAATAATCAAGTAGATATCAGATCTCAAATTGATGTATTGGCTAGTGCCTTGAAGAAAATTTAGATTCTATGCTTGCAAAACGAATGTTTCCATTAATCTCGGTGCAATTGTCACTAATTATGATTTATTCATTTAGTCTATTGCCAGATTTGTTAAAGTTTAAACTTGGTGAAAGTCACATTCGGTTGAGTTTGTTTTTTTTTATACCTATTGCTTTGCATGCTCTCTGGAATCTAAAAGAGATTTTTTTAATTCTACCCAAAAAATTACTGTGGATTTTAGGTAGTTATCTAATTTGGAATTTGATTTTAGTTTTACTTGGATTTAGCTTTAGATCTGCGGGCTTTTTTGTTTGGTTAGTTTTAAATTTCTTATTCCTATTTAATTTTCTTTTGAAAGAACTAAGTTTTGTTAAGTATGTTACATTTTTAAAGTATAGCATGTTGGGGAATTCATTTTATATTGTTTTTCAGGCACTGTACTTCAAGTGGACACAGATTGTTCCAATTGCTGGAGACCCTCGTTTTTATTTTATTAATGAAACAGATTTTATCTTGAGGAGTTTTGGTTTTTTTCAAGAGCCTTCTTATTTGGCACTTGGAGTTTCAGGGTTATTAGCAATTGAATTTTGGCAAAGGAGTTCTCATACTTTGCTTGAATACTTTTTTCTTTTTATAATTACTCTAGCTACAACTCTAAGTTATTCTCGCTTAAGTTTTCTAGTGTTAATATTTATTTTAATTGGGTTAGTGATTATTTCACTAAGAAATAAAAAGATAGAATTCAAAAAGTTTGGAATTATTTTTTTTGCAATAATTATTTCTTTTCTAAATGCCCCTACATATTTTGTTAAAAGTAGCATCAGTAATAAAGTTGTGCCAGATGTGGCAACAGTCGCTGCTACAAAAAATGCCCCAATAATGGTAGGTTCATTTCAAGACAGGGCGTCCTCTTTTAAACAGTCTATTGAGTTAGCTATGAACAAATGGATAATTGGTGGCGGTATAGGTAATTCAAAGCGGGATATTGGTCAATTGTACAATGGGGAAAATATTAAGAATGAAGGTGTTCATAATCTATATTTAGAAATGATCGCGGAGCAAGGTTTTATAGGAGTCATTCTTTTTTTCACTTTTTTGTTCTTTTTGGGAAGACATTTTAAAGTTTCATTAAATCAGTCAATTCCCATTTATTTTATATTAATTATTCCAATGATGTTTTGTCAGAACGTCAATTCTCCTGCTCTTTGGCTTTTTCTTCCTTTGCTATTGAGAAAGGTTAATTATGAATAAAGAGATCGATATTTCTGTAATTCTTCCAGTCTATAATAGTGAAGCCTATATAAAAGATGCCGTTGATAGTATTTTAGCGCAGACATTTCATAACTTCGAACTGATTATCATTAACGATGGTGCCAAAGATCAAAGTTTAGAGATATTAAAAAAAATTCATGATCCCCGCATCCGCCTAATCGATAATGGAGAGAATTTGGGTTTAATTAAAACCTTGAACAAGGGAATAAGTCTTTCTAGTGGAAAGTATATTTGTAGAATGGATTCAGATGATTGGGCCTATCCAGATCGTTTGGAAAAACAATTTCATTTTTTAGAGAAAAATACAGAGATCGGGTTAGTTGGCGGTAATGTAAAGTTAATGAATGAAAAGGGTGAGCTGATTCATTCGAGGAAGGATAGAATAAACCACCCTGATTCAATTCAATTTGAATTGAGTCGAAGAACAGTTTTGTTGCATCCAACAGTTATGGGGAGAGCACAGTGTTTTAGAGAATTTTCTTATGATGAAAGCTTTAAACATTCTGAGGACTATGATCTTTGGACAAGAATGTCTAAAAAATTTCAATTATCAAATTTAGATGAATTTGTACTAAAGTATCGAGTTCACTCAAATAGTGTCAGTCAGGTTTTTAATAGCGATCAGTTGAGTTTAACTTATCTTATTTCACAAAGATATTTAGCTGATATTTTTAAAATTGAAGCAAGCTTAGATATGGTCAAGTATTATGTTCATCCTCGAAAATATAAAATAGATAAAAGTCATTTTAAAGATTTTTTAATATTTCTAAAGAATGTGGAAGAGGTTGCGACTTTAAGAATTCCAAACGCGAGAGGTTATATTAAAGAGCAAATTACTTTTATATTTATTCAATTTGTTTTAACAGATTGTTTTCAAAATAAAAGGATAAGAGTTTTTGAACTTTTTAAAAACCTAAACTTAATAAGTTTGAGTGGGTTATTTAGGGCAATCAATTATTTTAAATTGATCTTTTTTTACAAGCTTCGATGGTAAAAAAACATTATGTCTTCTTTTGTATTTTATTAAGAGCGATTTTAAAGGTGATGCGGCGAGTCCTTTTCTTATTGCAAAAAGTGAAACTCTCTTTGCAAGAAATAAAAACTCATCAAATAATAAATGATTTTGATAAAGGGCACGTGTGCATTCTTTTATTCCATTCCATTCTTGGGTTGAAGATACACCATTACCATCAAAGCAAACAGAGGGATCACTATCTATAAAATAACCTTTTACTTGATGCAAACCTTGAGCTCTAGCAAGCCATTCAAAATCCATAGCAATTTTAAAATCTAAACTAAACATACCAGATTCATGAAAAATTTTTTTTCTAAAAACCATGGTTGGAAAAAAATAAGGCATTCCTCTACCAAGTGAGCATTTCTTCGGAGACTTTGATATTTTTCCTGCAAGAGAATCATGCATTATCATATTTGAATGTGTAAACGAAATATCTTTGTGATTATTTAAATAATTAATTGAATCAGTTAGGCTTTTTGTATTTGTGAGAATGTCACCACTATTTAAAAATGTTAAATATTGAGTTTGGCAATTTAAAATTCCTTTATTGTAAGCATCTGATATACCTCTGTCTCTTTCTTTTATGTAGATTAAAGAAGCTAGATTTTTTTCGCAATACTCTTTCGAGTATTTGCAGTCTCCGCCATCGACAATTATGAAGTGAATATTTAAATGAGCAATCGAATCAACAGTCTTTTTAAGTTCTGCAAAATTATTATATGTAATTGTGATTATGGTAAGATCTTTTTTCATCCTGAAAAGCTTAAATTATTTAGGACTTTTTTAGAAGCTCTTTTATAGAGAATAGCAAAAAATATAGTAAGGAGTATCCGACCAATTACTAGACCATTTCCATTAGGGAGAAAAAAATGCAATAAGAGTGATGCGCCCAGCGTAAACAGGCACATGGGAAAATAGATCTTGAGGTTCTGTTTATTTTCTCCAATGCCATTTAAAAAATAATAAGGAATGATAGTAAAGCTCAGCAAGAATTCATAAATGAGAAAAAGAGCGATGAATTCTCTTGATGCAAGATAGTTTTCTTTGCCAAAAATGATGGGGCCTGAAATCTCAACAATAGGAATGATTAAAACTCCACCAAATAAGACTATTTTAGTCAACTGGAGGTTAAGTTTTGAAAACTCAGATTTTAAAATTTGTGGTGTTCTTTTTAAATTTGAAAAATGAGGAACGATCCAGCTATGTGCGCCTGCTAAAACATTGTGAATTTGAAAAGCGAGGTTTTGGCCGATGGAATAGTAAGTGAGAGTCTTAGGATCTATAAAATGGCCAACGATGATTTTATCAAATTGGGAATAAATAAGACCAATCACCGTTTGATATGCAAAAGGAATATTAAAATTAATATGATCTTTTAATAAAAGAAAGTTCCATTTTGAAAAATCTATTTTTTTAAATAATCCCACAATATGAAAACTTAAAATTAGCCAAAAGAAATTAAATAGAGTGGTATAAACCAAAGAGAGATAGATATCTTTATACATGAGAAGAAAAATAATTTGGGCTAGGTAAAAAAACGATTTTGACACAGTAGAAAGAAGTGAAATTTTTGTAAAATTGGTATTTTTAAAATAAGAAAATATGATTAGTTCTACAGTTCTAAATATCCCTAAAAGCATGACGATAAAAAATAATTTGGGAGAAAATGAAATACCAAACAAATCAAATGTTAAAACAGCAACAGATGTGAAAAAAATCAAGCCTAAACTTATAATTGAGATTATAAATAAAAGTTGATTGAAGATTTTTTGCTGAGGAAAATTTTCAAATTGATTATTTAAAATAAGAGAAGAATCTGAAAAGCCTGCGTAAAAAAGACCAACAAAGGATAAGTAAGTATTAAATAATATCCATTCTCCTAGAAGTTTGGCACCAAGCACATGAATAAAAAGCGACATGGCCAAAAACAAAAAAAAGGGTGCTGAAAAATTTTCTATTAAGCTCACCAAGCTTTTTAAGTGATTAGCTTTCATTTTTATTTGAGTCGATTAAAACATTGCGGTGAATGTATTCTAAAAGTCCAAAAAATCTTGAGAATAAAACAGTAAAATAAATTGGAATGTCTAATAGTTTTAATTTTAAAAGGCTCAGGAATATTTGGATAAAGGGAATTAGTAGCATTTCAAATAATTCGTATAAAACTATAAGTTTGGTATTAAAGATTAACCATTTAGATACAAGAGCACCTTTACCTCTTCCGTAGCGCCAAGCTTTTTTAATCGAATCGTAAAAATCGCCGGCATAGGGTTTTATATGGTAGACGATTAATTCGGGAAAAAATTCCATAGGAATATTTTCAAAATAAGCCTTCCAGGCAAAATCAGTTTCTTCGCCGCTCCCCCAAAAAGCACCGGCTCCAAAACTTTCATCAAAGCCCGAAAGTTTTTTAAATGTTTGAGCTTTTACAGCAAAATTAGATCCCATAAGTAGTTTGGTATTTTTAAAGTGCTTGAGGCTCCCACCAATTTTATGTCTAGGAGAATAAAATTCTAAGTTATCATCTCTTACAATCGATCCAGCAATAATTTCAAGATTTGGATTTTTATTTATAATATCAAAAAAGGTAGAGATATAATTTTCTTTCATATATCCGTCATCATCGCAAAATATGATCCAATCTGTATCAATAGGAATAGAAAATGAGTTTCTTGCCATGGAAACTGATTTTGCAGAAATTTTATGATGAACAAAGTTTTTAAAATTACTTATTTCAGGAGATAAATTAAGTGACGATGCATTTTGATCAATAAAAAAAATTTTTAACTCAGAATAGTTTTGCAAAATAGAATAACGAAGACTTCTTTCTACTAAGTTTAAAGAGCGATTTATAGAGTTTGTCACAATTAGAATGTTTGGATTTTTCATAATTTTAATTTTGTTAAAGTCTTATTTTATAATAAAAAAGAATCACTATCAATTTAGAAAGCTTATCCTGGCACCTTTTTGATAAATAAATTCCATACCTTATAAATCAAGAGATTAGCTCTTAATTTGCCTAAGTAAATAATGCAAAAAAATCAAGTGGAGATGATATGATTAATGTGTTGCGCTTTGTTGAGGAATTAGAGAATAGTGGCTTTTCTCCTGAGCAAGCTAAAAAATCGGTGGATACCTGAATGAGTTTAATTGATGAAAATTTAGCAACTAAAGCAGATTTGAGAGAAGCTCAATTGCAGTCAAAAGCAAATTTAAAAGAAGTGCATTATGAACTTGAAACTCAGATTAAAGATCTTCGTATGGACTTAGAGTCTCAGATTAAAGATCTTCGTACTGATTTAGAGTCTCAGATTAAAGATCTTCGTATGGATTTAGAGTCTCAGATTAAAGATCTTCGTATGGATTTAGAGTCACAGATTAAAGATCTTCGTAATGAAATAGTAAACTTGCGAATTGAGGTTGATGTGAAGATTAAAGATTTAAAAAATGAATTACTTTTTAAACTAGGTGGATTAATGATAGCGCTTTTTACAATATCTACTACTATTATTTCTTTATTAATAACATCTAAATAGAATTAAAAAATTATATAACTTAATACGCATTCTTGTTCACAAATCCTTTCCAGAAAGTCAGGAAGATGATTTTGATATCAAGCCAGAGTGACCAGTTTCTAATGTAGTAAATATCGCATTCGATTCTTTTGTGAAGGGAAGTATCGCCGCGCCAACCGTTGACTTGCGCCCAGCCAGTGATGCCGGCCTTCATTTTGTGTCTGAGCATGTAAGCAGGGATTTCATGGCGAAATTTTTCCACGTAATAAGTTTGTTCAGGACGAGGCCCAACGAGACTCATGTCGCCCACAAAAACATTCCAAAGTTGAGGAAGTTCATCGAGAGAAGTAGCGCGAAGAAATGATCCAAACTTAGTTTTTCTAGGATCATCTTTTACCGTCCAGCCGGGAACATTATTCTTATCTTTATCTGTGGCCACTTTCATGGAGCGAAATTTCCACATGAAAAATCTTTTGCCATCAAGTCCGATGCGTTCTTGTCCATAAAAAATGGGACCTTTGCTTGAAAGCTTTACTCCAATGGCTAAAATGAATAGCAATGGGGAAAGGATGATGAGGCCAAGTCCAGTTGAAATGACATCGAAAGTTCTTTTGCTGGTCATGTCCACATTGGAGAAATTGGGGTGATTCACCGTCATGACAGGAATTCCGGCAAAATCATCAATGCGATAGCCGACAAAGGAATAAGTTAAGTCGGGTAGGATTTGAAGAGGAATGGTATCGTTGTGATAATCTTTTAAAATTTGATCAATTTTATAAGCTTCGCTTCCGGTATAGCACATGACAATATTATCAGGCTCAATTTCTTTTCGAACAAAATCTATGGACCCATTGTACTCTTTAATTTGATATTTTTCGGCAAGACCATTTGAATCGATCCAGCCCTTGAAAAAAATTCCTGAATCTTTAAAAGCCCGCATGGTTTTGATGTATTGTTCGATGGGTGCCCCATTACCCACAAGTAAAACATGGCGAAGATTTTTTCCTTGGCGGCGAAGTGTACGAAGAAAATTTCGAACCATCATTCGAGAAATGGTTAAGAGAAAAGTGGACGTGAAAAAGTAGAGAATTAATACTGACCTTGAAAGTCGTTTTTCGGCGAAGAAATACAAGATCACAACAAAACTTAAAGTCGTAAAAACGTTGGCCTTAAAAATATTATAAATTTCAGTGGATCGATTTTTTAATCGTTGAGACTCATAAAGCCCATATTTTGAAAAATAATAAAAAGTGATCAAAATTAAAAATAAAGTGGCCTTAAAAAAAACAAAATTAAGTCCGGTTTCAGCATCAGGTAAAAAATTAAAACGAAAATAATAGGACCCAAGCCATGCCAAGCTGACCATGATGGCATCTAGGCATTTTTGAATGAGGGCAAATGTTTTTTCGTAGGACTTTAACATAGGCAAAATTCTACAAAAAAATAGTTAGGTCAACAATGCTAAAAAGCCAACGCGCTAAGCCTTTTTATCATTTTTATGAGACAAGTCAGGAAAGGGTCATCGGGCATAGATCTTATGAAGGCCAAATAGATCATTTGACGGAAGAAAAATTTAAAAAAAAGATCGAAGATGTTTTTTATGAAGATCATAAAAAAGAAAGTCTATTCAAAAAAGTTAAGAATTCTGCATTTTTTAATAGGGTTATCTATTTTGGTATTGTTTGCCACCTATTTGTTAAGTTTAGTAGGTGAATATGGAAAAGGGCAGGATCAATTTGATCACTTGCATATAATTGTGGGGCATTTCTTTTTCGTTTTTTTTATTTTGCGACTCTTTCTAGGATATTTTGAAGAGTCTGAATTTTCATTTTCAAGCTTTCATAAACTTTGGGAAAATCCAAAAAATCATGGAAAAGAGAGTGATCTTTATCAGTTTGGACATTTTTCAAAAGCTAAAAAAGCCTATCAAATTTTTTATTTTTTATCATTTTTATTAATTGTAAGCGGGCTTTTATTGTCCGGCATTATTCATGGGAAGGGATATTTTGCGACAACTTTTTTTGATGAATTAAAATATCTTGAAAGTATTACTTTTTTGCATTTTATCAGCAGTATCGGAATCATTCTTTTTTTATTTGCCCACTTTATAGGAATATATAAGGCCCATAAAAAGCTGAAACTGCCTATCATTCAATCTATGACAAATGGAATTCAATACAAATATGAACAGGAGGAAAAATGAAAAAAATATTTTGGAGCAGTTTGATCATTTTAGTCACTCATTCAACTCAAATTAAAGCGGATGTTATCGAAACATATAAAATTGAGATGAAAAAAGTAGATGCAAAATTTTCAGAATTTAATGGGAACAGTGGAAAAGATTTTTTTTATCTTAAAAACAAGCTACCAAGTGGTGAAGTGATGAGTTGTACGACTTGTCATACGGAAAATCCTAAGGGGGAGGGACTAACAAAGCAAAATAAAGTGATTTTACCAATGGCGACAGTGGTGAATCCAGAACGATATACGGATCTTAAAAAAGTTGAAAAATGGTTTAAGAGAAATTGCGATGATGTTTTTAAAAGACCTTGTACAACTTTAGAAAAAGGAAATTTTATTCAATATATGAATTCAATAAAATAAGGAGCGTTTTATGAAAAAAAATAATTTGTTTTTAATATTCACATTAATTGTTTTTGGATTAGTTTTAAATCCGATCTACTCCGATGATGATGAACATGAAGAATATGAAGGCAAAAGTTTTCGTGTCTCAAAATTTAAAAAAAGTATCCCAATTCCTACCAATGAAACATGGAAAACAGAGTGTTCAAGTTGTCACATGCTTTATCCACCTCAGCTAATGAAGAGTGCTTCTTGGGAAAAAATGATGAAAGGTTTAAATCAACATTTTGGAGTGAATGCAGAACTAGAAGATGCAGAATATAAAGAGATCGTTAAATTTTTGATGGATAATAGTGCTGATAAGTTAAATTATAAGCGCGGACTAAAAATGAGTGACTCAAATTCAAATCAAATTCCAATTAGCATAAGTGAGAGCGATTACTTTAAAAGAAAACATCACGAGATTAATCCTTCCACTTATCTGAGAAAATCGATTAGAACCAGGGCCAATTGCCTGGCCTGTCACCCAGGTGCCGAGCGAGGCTATTTTGAAGAAGATGAAATAAAGATTCCTAAGGATCAAGTTCTTCTTAAGCCAATTATCAAAAAGTGAAGTGATTAAATGAAAGTTTGATTGATAGGATTGTTAATCGATGATTTTTTAAATAATTAGAAAAAAGTTAAAAAAAAATAGATTGCAAAAAGACTCTCGGAGAAAATATGCCGAGAGTCAATTTGATCAGAAAAAAGAACTTACCCTATCATGTTACTATTAAAACCAGAGATGAAAATTTCTTTAAACTTCCTCTAAGTCTTGTTTGGCAAATGGCCAAAGAAGCCCTTTTTGAAGCCTATGAGTTACACCCTATAGAATTGACCGCCTTTGTTTTAATGCGTAATCATTATCATCTCATATTGAATACTCCTGATAAGAATCTCGATGAATTTATGTATGTTTTTAACCGCAGTCTTGCTCAAAAAATTAAGAAAAAATCAAGATGCGTGGGACCTGTTTTTCAAACGAGATATAAATGGAATTTGATTCGTTCGATGAAATATTTGAGTCAGTGCTACCGCTATGTCTATCAAAACCCTTTGAGAATTAATTTGGTGAAAAATGCGGAAGATTATCCGTTTTCCACTCTTTTTTATGTAGTGAAAAAAGAAAGATTTTCAATTCCCATTCACGATCGCTTTGGCCTTAAGGATCGCTACAATCTTTTGTGGATAAATGAGCCTATGCGAAAGAGCGAAGTTGAAAAAATAAAGGTGAAGATGCGTTATTATGTGGAACCATTAAAAAAAATCGAGAACTTTCCTAAGCCTTGATTGATATTGCGACATGATGTCGCTAAAATGCTTCAATGAAAGTTGTCTTGATGCATGATTGGTTAACCGGTTTTCGCGGTGGAGAAAGAGTTCTCGAAGCATTTTGTGAAATGTTTCCTGAAGCGCCAATTTATACTTTGATCTATCAAAAAGGCTCCACTTCAAAGATAATTGAAGATAGAAAGATCACTGCTTCTTTTTTAAATCAAATACCAAAAATTCAAACTCACTATCGAAAATTTTTACCTCTTTTTCCGAAAGCAGCGGAGAGTTTAAAAATAGTTGAAAAGGCCGATGTGGTTTTATCGAGTTCTCATTGTGTGATTAAGGGAGTGAAAAAGCCCCATGCTTCAACTCATTTTTCCTATGTGCATTCTCCTATGCGCTATATTTACGATCAATTTGAGGTGTATTTTGGATCTCACGCACCTATGTATCAGAGAATGGGGGCAAATCTTTTTAAAAACTATCTTACCAATTGGGATATTGATTCAAATAAAAATGTCGATTATATGATCGCCAACTCAAATTTTGTGAAAGAGCGGATCAATAAGTTTTATCATTTATCGGCCGATGTGATTCATCCTTTTGTTGATTTAGCTGATTTCAGGCCATTACAAAATGGGAAAATTGAAAAGAAAGATTTTTATTTAATGGTGACGGCCTTTGCACCTAATAAAAGAGTCGATTTGGCGATTGAAGCATTTAATGAATTAAATTTGCCATTAATGATAATCGGATCAGGTCAAGAAGAATGGCGTTTGAAAAAAATGGCCAAAGAAAATATTCAATTTTTAGGAAATCTATCTCGTGAAGAAGTGATAAAAAATTATTTTTCGGCAAAAGCTTTAATTTTTCCAGGAGTAGAAGACTTTGGCATAACTCCGCTTGAATCACTTGCCTCAAAAACTCCAGTGATAGCCATAAAATTTGGTGGAGTTTTAGAAACCTTAACTGATAAAACCGCTCATTTTTTTACTGAGGCCACAAAAGAAAAAATAAAATCAGCGGTGATTGAATTTGAAACAAGGAAGTTTTACGATATTGATTTAATCAATCGTGCTGAAGAGTTTTCTAAAGAACAATTTAAAAAAAATATTTTAGAATACATTCAAACGAGAGTAAAAGGTTAGAAATGAAAGTGTGTTTGGTTGTTCCATGTTTTAACGAAGAAAAAAGATTGAATCAAATTCAATTTTTAAGTCTAGTTAATCAAAGGCCTGAGATTGATATTCTTTTTGTCAATGACGGAAGTCGCGATCGCACTTTAGAAGTATTAAAAGAGTTAAATCTTTCTCAGTCACAATTAAAATATTTAAATCTTGAAAAAAATATGGGTAAAGCTTCTGCCGTATCAAAAGGCATGCAGCATTGTGCATCTTTAAATTATGATTGGATTGGCTTTTGGGATGCGGATTTGGCCACTCCTCTTTTTGAACTGGATCGATTTTTAGAAGTTTTAAATAAAGATCATAAATTTAAAGTGGTGATTGGCTCGAGAGTGAAAAGACTGGGCACTCATATAAAAAGAAATTTAATGCGACATTATTTGGGAAGAGTTTTTGCGACCATTGCTGGATTGATGCTTAAAATTCCCGTCTATGATACTCAATGTGGTGCTAAGGTTTTTCATAAAAGTATACTGACTATTTTCAATGAACCTTTTGTCAGTAAGTGGTTTTTTGATGTGGAGCTGTTGTTTAGAATTAAAAACTTAAATAGAGAAAAAGAAGTTTTCGAACTTCCTTTAGTTTTTTGGGAAGATGTGAAAGGAAGTCAGGTGAAGCTGATTGATTTTTTCAAGGTGCCAATTGAACTATTAAAAATTTACAGGCATTACAAATAATGGACTTAAGAGAATTAAATCAAATAAATTTTGAAGATGAAGTTAATCACTGGTGGATAGCAAGTCGCTTTCTTTATTTGAAAAAGGCCGTTAAAGAAGTTTCTGGTGAACAAATCAGTGTTTTAGAATATGGATTTGGTTCGGGACAAAATTTATGGTTTTTAAGCCAGCAAAATAAAGTAAATGAAATATTCGGTGTGGATATTTTTTGGAAGGATTCCATGAAACTCCCTTTTGAATCAAAAAAAGTTGTGGTTTCAAATCAAGATCAAGAAAAAGAAGTGGACTTTATTGTGGCGATGGATGTTCTTGAACATATTGAATCGGATTTTAATGCTGTTTATGATTGGTCAAAAAAATTAAAGAGCGGGGGAAGTATCTTTATCACTGTCCCGGCATTTTTGATGTTATGGTCAAAACATGACGAGTATTTAGGTCATAAGAGACGTTATCTTAAAAAAGAATTGGATTTATTGATGGAGACTGTTGGATTTGAAAAAATTTATTCTCATTATATCTTTGCTCCATTTTTTCCTATTGTGTATTTAGTTAGAAAAATATTACCGGCAAAAAAATCAGATTCATCAGATCTAGAACCGGTGCATCCGATTTTAAATAGTATTTTCAAAGTTATATCTAAAATAGAATATTGGTTTGGTGGATGTCCCTTAATTGGCACTTCTGTTGTGGGACATTATAGAAAAAGATGAAAGCTTTAAGCCTTAAAAAAATATTACTTATTTCTTTAGTCATTCATCTTATCGCGGGAATTTTTTCATCTGGCTTTCATCATTTTGATGAACATTTTCAAATCATTGAATTTTTAAATTACAAATTAAATCAATCTCCGGGAAGTGACCTGCCTTGGGAATTTGATGAAATGATCAGACCTTGGTTTCAAATTTATATTTATTTGGGTGTTGAAAAGCTAGTTAGCTTTTTGGATTTAAATCCATTGACTCTTACTACAGTTTTTCGAATTTTCACTTCTGTCTTAGGTTTTTTATCTCTTTGGTCTTTAGCTCCAATGTTAAAAAAAATATTCAAAAACCACTATCAATTCTTAGTGGCCAATCTCGTGCTGCATTTTTCTTGGTTCACTCTTTATTTACAGGCCAGAACCAGTAGTGAGAGCTTGGGCACAACTTTTCTTCTTTTTGGTTTAGGTCTTTTTTTCAAAGAGAATTTTTTTAATAAACCTTTTTTAAAGTTTTTCTTCGCGGGAATTCTTTTATCTTTTGCCTATCTTTGTCGAACTCAGATGGCCGTGATGGTTGCTGGATTTTGGTTTTGGGTGCTTTTCTTTTATCGATCTGAAATTGAGAGATTTCCCAAATCATTTATTTTTTTTACTTTTGGAATTTTGTGGGGAATATTATTTGGCGTCTGGATAGATTTTATAGGCTATGGGACATGGACTTTTGTGCCTTGGAATTATGTCAATGCAAACGTCTTCAAAGGCGTCCTACAAAGAAACGGGAATCATCTTCCTTGGTATTTTTATCTCACGGATTCAATGTTAAAAGGGGTGCCTCCTCTTGGTGTTTTATATGTTCTCTCTCTTATTTATGTATGGATTAAAAATCCTAAGCATCTTATTACTTTTATCACGATCCCACTTTGGTTTTTACATACCATGATTTCTCACAAGGAATTGCGCTATATCTTTCCACTTATTCCTTTTGCCTCTTTGGCCTTAGCTAAAGTTTATTTTGATTTAAATTTAAATTTTAATAAATTTTTAAAGTTTAACTATGGATTAAATATTTTTCTTTTGATTGTGGTTATTTTTAGACCGGCCAATACCAGTCATAAGTTTTATGAATTTATGTATGCCCATCCTGAAATTAAAGAAATTGTAGCGATTGAAAGCAGCCCTTATCGCATGCTTGATTTGCCTTTGAATTTTTATATCCCAAAAAATCTGGTGGTTAAAGTTGAGAAACATCCAAGTGATATTGTTTTTGATGGGAGTAGCAAGTATCTTTTTTTCCATCGTGCCATTGAGGCCCAAGAATTTTTAAAATCAAAACAGTGTGAAACTGTTTATTCGACTTATCCAAGCTTCCTCTATCAGTATGATTTTAAAAACTGGCTAAGTCGCTCGAGGGCCTGGACACTTTTTAAATGTCATTAGTTGCGTGCTTTTGTCAGGAATATCTTGCCAAGTCAACTTTGTGATTCATTTAAGGCATAATAGATAAAGAATGACAAAAGAGGTGAAAATGAAGGCTTTTTTATTATTATGTTTATTTATATTTTCATATCAATCAATAACAGCAGCAACACTTTGTAGTGACTCAAAATATTTTTCAAAATTTTTAAAAAATCCAAGATCAGAATATGAAAAAAAATTTCAAGGGGAGAAAGATAAAAATCTTTCGAGCTTAAAAGACATGGATGAAACGATTAAGCTTTCATTAAGTCTTTCTTGCGATAAAGGTCCTGATTTTTTTAAAGATGAAGAAATAATTGAGAATGTTTTTAAAATGTGCGCTTCAAAATGCCATAGTAATGTTTGCCAATCAAAGTCAAATAGTGATTGTCAAAAAAGTTCCGACTTAAGTTCAAAGAAGTTATTTTGTATGCAATTTTGCCAGACAGTCTCCACCTCACTTGAGGGTTTTCAAAGTGGCGTGAAGCTTGGACTTTCAAGCTCAAAAGAAGAAAAAAAATGTGGATCGATTCAACCTGTCGTCAATGATTCACCTCGAATTAAGAAAATTCTTGAAAGTGATGATGAGATGGAGCGATTTATAAAAAGTTACGAAGCTCGTGATCGGGCTAGAAAAAATCAAGATAAATAAAACTAAAATTTTTCTAAATGGATATTTTCAGGCTTGGCACCAAGCTTTAAACATAAATCAGATACATCGCTAACAAAATCACTTGATCCGGCTATATAGATAGAATAGTAATCAAGAGCTGGATAAAGTTCTGAGAGGATCGAAGTGACTCGACCATGCCTAATTCCCTCAACCTTTTCTCTAGTAAGCGTTGGGATGAATTTAAAGTTGCGGTATTTTTTTTCTAAAAATTTAAAATGCCCGAGTTCAAAAAGATCGGCTTGAGTTCTTGCTGAAAATAAAATATGGGCCGGAAAGCGAAATCCACCCCGAAATAAAGCAGCAGTTGCTAGACTCATAATAGGAGCAAGGCCTGAGCCGTTAGCAATACATAAAACCGGAAGTTCTGTTTTAGGATCCCCAATAAAAGTGCCGTAAGGTCCGTGAACAAATATTTCATCTCCCACTTTCAATTTCTCATGAATAAAAACAGAAGTAGCGCCATTTTCTTTTTTGGTGATGTATAAAACGATTTCACCGTCATTATTTGGAGTATTGGCTATTGAATAAGAGCGATAAGGAATTTTTAAAGAATCATTTCCTAAGCTAATGTATTGACCTGGCCAAAATCGTAATGTCTCTTTTAAAGGTCTCATTTTTAATCTTAAAATAGTTGGCGTAACAGGTAGTTTCTCAGTCACGATAAAAGAAATAAATTCATTCGGTGTGGGAAGTTTTGATAGTGTATTATCTTTTTGAAAATCTATGGTCAAAGTTTCGCTGGTGACTTTTGCCATACACATTAGTCCCATTCCTTGGGCCCGATCCTCTTGAGAAAGCGCCATGTCTAAAATGAAACCTTGATCATAAGTACCGTCTAAAACTTTCACTTTGCATTCGCCACAAGCACCAGCGCGACAATTGTTCGGCATCACAAATCCGTGTCTTTCAAGGCCAGTTAAAACAGTTTCATGATCTTCTATTTCTAGTTGTGTCAAGCTTGGGGATAAAATGATTTTTTTCATGATGAAATACTAATCAAATTTTTATGACTAGTAAATTTTAATGCTTTAAAAGTTCAAAAAAAACCCCCATGAAACATGCGATCATTGTTCCAAATCCCCACATCATAATTTGGGCAAAGCGATCAAACTTTTTATCAATTTTCTCTTCAAAAATTTCAAATTTTTTGTCGAATTTAGCTTCAAGTATTTCAAAACGCTGATCAATTTTTTCAAAACGCTGATCGATCTTTTCAAATCGCTGATCGATCTTTTCAAAGCGCTGTTCTATTAATCTAAACTGTTTATCAATTTCTCTAAATTTCCCATTGATGGAGAAAAATTCCTTACGAAATTCAATATCCATATGATGAAAGTGATTAGTTTGAGCTTTTAAACTTAAAATCAGCAATTCCTCAGAAGTGAGTGGTTTTTTTTCAATTTTTAATAAGATTTCTTCCGTCTTACTATCTAACCATTGATCTAAAATTTCATTTTGAAACACTTTGTAACTCACTTCCTCTTCTCCATGAAGAGTATTATACAAGAAAATCAATTCAAGGTTTTTTCAAAGTGCCAGGATGTTAACAGCTTAATTTTATTAATAAGAAAGCTTGCTAAGTTGTTTAATTTAAACAAAGGTTTCAATTTTTTATTTATTAAGAATAGTCGATTTCAAGGAAATATTTTATTCTGATATTGGAAGTTAAGAATATTTCATTAAGCGGCAAGATAAAACGATTATCATTTTTTAATTTGGAATTTTTATGCATGAAAATTTACTTGAAGTTATTGGAAAATCTATTATCGGAGCAGCCTTAATTGGGATTCCCGTCTATTATTTAAAAATCCCTCTAATTTTGGCTTACGTTTTAGCTGGAATTTTGTTAGGTCCACATTTAGGAATTGGGGCTATTCAAGATCCAGAGAATATTCTTCATATAGCGGAAGTTGGTTTGGTTTTTCTACTATTTATTTTAGGTCTTGAAATAAATTTAAAAAACTTACTACAAACAGGAAAGGCAGTTTTAATTTCTGGTTTATCACAAATCATCGGCTCTTTTTTGTTGGCAATTTTGGTTTTTAAGTATTTTAACTATACTTCTGGTTACAGTTTAGTTTATTTAGCGGTAGCATGTTCCTTGTCATCTACACTCATAGTCGTAAAGATTCTTTCTGATCAAATGGATTTAGACTCAGTTCCATCGCGAATCACGTTGGGAGTTTTAGTTATTCAGGATATTTTTGCCATAGGGTTTTTGGCATTGCAGCCGAGTTTGAGTAATTTAGAAGTTAATACCTTGCTTATTTCATTTTCAAAAGTTGCTCTCCTTGTCATTTTGTCCTGGGGATTGGCCAGATTTGTATTACCGAAAATTTTTAAACAAGTAAGTCGGCAACCGGAATTAATGCTTATAATGGCCATGGCCTGGTGTTTTGGAGTCTGTGGTATTGCAAGTTATTTAAAACTTTCCATTGAAATGGGAGCTTTAGTGGCCGGAATTTCTATTGCAAGTTATCCCTATCATTATGATTTGGTAGCAAAAATATCAAGTTTGAGAGATTTCTTTATTACTCTATTTTTTGTTGGATTAGGTTTACAAATAACGATTCCTTCCATGGAAATTCTTAAACTAACTTCAATTATTATTGCATTTGTTTTAGCGAGTCGAATCCTAACGATGTATCCTGCTCTTTATTTTCTAAAATATGCCAATAGATCAAGTCTACTTCCCGCAATCAATTTGAGTCAGTTGTCAGAATTTGCTTTGATTTTAGGAACGATTGGAGTTTCATATAATCATATATCTCAAGATATTTTATCCGCATTTATTCTAGCATCGGTTACTACAGCACTCATTTCATCAGTGATTATGCCAAAAGCGCATTCAATTTATAAAAAGATAAACCCCTCATTGGTATTTTTTGGATTTCAAGATCAAGTTATATATGATCAATCTCCCGATAAAGTTCAATCTCATTCAAAAGTTATATTGCTTGGCTTTTATAAAGATGCGAGTTCTTTTTTACATGAAATATTGATGAGATATTCAAGTGATTATGCCGAAGGCATCCATATTGTTGATTTTAACCCTGAAGCACATGGAGAATTAAAAAAACGTGGAATCAAATGCACTTATGGTGATGTAAGTAATATTGATACACTTCGAGGTTTAAGTCTTGAAAAGGCTGAAATGATTATTTGTTCAATTCCAGACAAAATAATGAAGGGAACGACAAATTTAAAAATGCTAATGCTATTAAAACAATTAGCACCAGATGCAATTAAAATTGTGACAGCTGAAAATATTGATTATGCAATTAAGTTATATGAAGAAGGTGCAGATTTTGTTTATTTTCCAAGAACGATCAGTGCCCAATATTTAGCAGAAGTTATTGAGAGAATAAATGTTGAGGGCCATCTTACAATTAAAGAAGATGCATTGAATTTATTAAGAAATAGAAAAGAAGTGATTCCATAAAAAAGCCCTCGTGAAGAGGGCCTAAGATTTCATTTTTTAAAATACAGGAATAATGTCATCCATGTCTACATCGCGAATTTCCATTCCGGTGATATCGACTTCTGGAATTGCTGGAAATGGAATATTGTATTTATCTAATACCCCTTTCAAATTTAAAATAGCATTTCGCCAGTTTTGTTTTTTAGCTTCATATTCTGGAATATGAAATCCAGCTTTTCTTGCGACCGCTTCAATGGCCCTTTGATTTTCGATGAAGTCACTTGGTAAATCCCAGAATTCCATTGGTGGTTCAAAAAGGACGGCAGATAAAAATAAATATCCAGCACGAATTTGCTTCGTGATGATTTCGCGATTTTTTAAATCTAGTTTTGGATAATCTCTTTCCATTAAAGACATACAAATGGCCATGTGACGACCTTCATCGCGACCTATATTTTTAAATGCTTCTTTGAAAACAAGCTCTGTACATCCTGCGGCCATTTGGTGAAAGATGGTTGCAGCAGCAATTTCACCCATTAAAAACGAAGAGAATAAAACCGCAAGAGAATATCTTGGAACGGCATTTTTATAGCCTTCCCAGTATCTAGCACCGTTAAAATATAACCACTGAGCATTTTTCTTTGCTTTTTTTCCTATTTCAGTTTTTGGTTCATATGACATTGGATCAGTGTGCGCTAGTAATTTTGTAATGGCCATTCCGCACATTTGCTCATGATTTTGTTCGTCTTGAGTCACCGAAAAAAAACATCTTCGTACAGCATCTTCTTCATGATCTTCATAAGTTTTAATCATGGCCGCTGCAAAAACAGGGGGTGCTGAAGCATCAAAGACTGATAGAAGCGTCCACCAGTAAGCGATACATTCTCTTTCTTCCCAAGTATATTTTTCAACATCGAATGTTGACCAAGGTAATTTTTGTGGATCCCAAACTTCTCGACGAGATGCTTGCCAAATTTCTTCCATTTTTTTGGTTTCATTTACCCAAGACATTGGATAAACATTTGGTTGCTTTGTTTCCGGAGGAAACTCCATTTTATTGGCGAATTTTTCTTTTGAACTCATAAAAAAACCTCGAGTTATTTATACTTTTTAAAAAGTCTAAATACCCTCGAGGCTTAAGTCAATAAACTTTACTTTGACACACTTCTCTTAAGGTTTACGGATGATGCCAAAACATCTTTTCAATAGATACTTTTCCGTAATTTTCAGAGGTTTGCATTAATTCAACCAAATACTGCAACAAATCGTCAGTAGTTAAAATTCCCTTGATATATTCATTTGGTCCAGAAACCACAAATGCTGAAACCTTTTCATCTATCATCATTTTTGCCACATGAAGAATAGAAGTTTTTTCGCTAACGGTTTGAACTGGCCAACTCATAAAATCTTCTACGGTATGGTGAGGATTAAAAGTCATCTCTTGTTCAATTTCATTGACCATACGAACATGACTTGCCCGAAGTAAATCTCTCTCTGAGACCATTCCAACGAGTTTTCCAGTGTGATCAATAACAGGCAAGTGACGAATTCCATGCTCTTTCATTTCTTCATAAGCAGCTTGGATCGGCATGTCAGGTTTCACAGTAATAATTTTTTTAGTCATTAAACTTCTAGCTTCAACCATAAAGTCCTCCTTGTTTTCACTAAAATTATCTCAAAATAAAATTAGTTGAAGCATGATTTAGATCAATAAACTAGATAATTTTCTGCAGTTTATTTAGCTAATTCGAGTTGATTTAAAATGGCATCACCTAAGTTTTTTGCGATTAACTTAGCACCTTTTTCAGTGTAGTGATTAAATGGATAAGGGTATCTTGATTTAAATATGTTGCTGTCTAAGTTATCATTAAAAACTTTTTGGCTATCAACCCAGGTGATTGAATCATGCTGAATAATTTCTCTCAAGATATTTAAGTTATAAGTAGGGTATTGCATAATAATTAATTTTGCATTTGCTTTTGTCGTCAATTGGTATAACTCTTCATAGTTCTGCTTTGTTTGAGGAAACAATTGAACAATTTGTTTCAAAGCATTTTGAAGTTCTAGTTTTCTATTGCTTTCTTCATAGTATTTTATCAATGGATAGAATTCTCCAAGTCTTTGAAAATGATCAAATGATGATTTTAAAAAAACTTCCTTATTAAAATGTGGATTTTTCTTCGCTAATACTTCATGCAAAAGTTCATTTCCAATGTACTTGTTAAGCATAATTTTATAAGAGTTTTGAATTAATTTTTCAGATGTAGCATAATCACCTGAAAGATAATATAGTTCTGCTGTTAAATAATTACATTCCAACCAACTGGCATTGACACCTGCTGTGATTATTTTTTTATGCAAAGCATTTTTAGCGAGATGAATTATTTGAGGATGATAATTAAAGAAGCTTGTACAATCGAAAGTATTTTTATCTAAGGCTAGTTTGAATTTTTTCTTTTCTTTATAAAGTTGAACTTCTGCAAGTTGAACTGCTTCTGGCACCAATATTTTATTTTTGCGAGATTTTTGTATCAAGCTGTCTGCTTTTTGGATGTCTTTGTTTTTTAAATAGGTGAAAACTAATTTTTTAACACCAATTCCACTATGAGGAAAAAGATCATGATATCTTTCAAGAGTTTTAATTGCTTCTGCAGCTAAGTTCATCCGTAAATAAATATCAGAAAGCATAAAATGACCAGCATTGTATTTGTTAATACTTTCTAAAATAGTTCTTTTGGCAGTTTCAACTTCTCCTATTTGTAGATGATAATGACTTTTATAGTGTAAATTAATAATCTCATTTAAAAAATCAATATTCTTCTGATTGTCATAAAGCTCCCACGTTATAGAGTCATAGACACTTCTAATTTTTTCAAAAAAACTTTCATCAATTTTTTTCTCGTTTTCGATTTGAAAATATTCTTCAATAAATAATTTGAAAAGTTGGATTACTTTAAAGTTTTCAAAAATAAAGTTCAAATTAAGACTGCTTTCTGTTTCTGATTTGTTCTTAAGAGTCGAAGTTTCATCCTTTACTCCCATCATCGTGACAACGTAATCTGGTTTAGCTTTTTTTATGTACTGGCGAAATTCACTTAAAATTTTATTAGTATTTCCATCCATAATGCCTTTGTTAACTACTTTAAATGCAAAGTTTTGACTTTTCTCGTTTAAATATCTTTCAAGTTGCTGTGGATAAGCAGTCTCTTGAATTAAAAAATTATTTCCAGGATCAGCGGCAACTGCAGTTGTTGACTCGCCGATAACGACAATGCTTATTGGCTTTTTGTTATTTTGCGAAATTGGCTTAGAGTTATTTGCTTGCTGAGTTGAAAGAAATAGCCATACTATGGCACGAACAGATAGTTCTAACAAGGATAGAGTTAGAATAATTCCAATCGTAATGGCCAATATTTTTTTTTTAATGCTCTCAACCTTCATTAGCTTAATTATTCAATACTTTAGATTGGTTTAGCAATAGGTTAGTGGCTAGATTTTAAAGAAAATTGCATTTTATAATTTTAAGATATTTTCCAAAATCCAAGGTAGAAAATAGTGTATGGAAGAAAAAGCAGATATTTTTTTGCAGTCTGCTTTTTTAGGATTATTTTCTTTGGTGTTTACAAAACTGGTAACTCCAATTTGAATCCATTGGTCATTTTGTATTACAAAAGCTCCGCCACCAGAGTCGCCTTGGCAAACTCCTCTTCCTTTTGATTGATCAAAATAAATAAGAGGAGAGTTCTCATTTAACTCAAGAGCTTCAATTTCAGTAAATCTTAAATTCCCAAGCCCTAATCTTGGAAATTCGACTCGACTGTAACCAAAACCAGAAACAGTTGATTTTTTTATTTCGCTAAAAATTAGTGAGGAAATATCATTTAAATTTAAGGGTGAATAATTGTCAGGAATGCTCTTTTCTAATTTTATTAGAGCAATATCGTTGGCAATTATTTTTTCATTTAATACATAATCTTCGTGAATGATGATTGATTCTGCATTTATTTTGTTTTCTTTTTGAGTTTGAAAGTCGTGATCAAAAATAATTTTTATTTCATTGGCATCGGTATTTTCAGGGACACAGTGCGCAGCTGTTAATATGACTTGATCACTTATAATGGTACCAGTGCAAATTCCTTGTGTTTTATAGCGAGATACGCCGACAATATGTTTTTTTAGCGATAGATTTTCTTCTATGCTCTTTCCTCCAAAAATGTTTGAGGAAACAATTTTTTTATTACTTTGATTTTCACCACAAGAAACCAATGTGATTAAAATAAATAATGATAAGTAATATTTCAAATTATTTTTTTGTTGCATGGTCGTATGCTTTTAATAAAAATAAGTATTCATCTACGAACGCAGTATTAGTTCCCTGGTCCTCATTAATTAGTTTGCAGCTTCCTGGATTGATTGAAATGGTAATGATGTTGCATTTAAAATGAGCTGCACATTTTTCTAAATTACAATTTAAAGTCTTTCCTCTAAAAGGAGAGTATTCTTTGTTATCATTTGCATTAAGTAAGTTCTTTTCACATTCAGAAAAGGTTGGCCTAAAGGTAGATACGGGACACATAAAATCGATTAAGGCCTTTTGATAAGTTTCTTTTGAATTGATGGCACTTGCTTCAAGGACTGTTGGGAAAGTACGAACTGCTTCATAGGCACCTAGACTACATAGTTCTTCTTTCATCTTTCCACAAAAAATTTTGTAAGTTGGAAATCCACCTTCTGTCCAATCTCCCCAATGACCTTTGTAGCTTGAATTAATTGGACGCATTCTTAAGCGTGTATCGTTTTGGTCTTTATTTAGATTTTGATTATCATAATCAAAGGCCCACGTTTTATTTTCATAAACTTTTTGAAAATCTGATGAAGTGAGGGCAGCTAAAACAGGTTTTTGAATTTTCATTGCCAGGTCAGGTGCCATTTTTACGCCAGCATTACAACCATGAATCATGATAAAGCTATCAACTGATAATTTGGGTTGCAATTTATCCCAAAGGGCATCTTTTTCATTTAAGGTTACACTAGAAAGTCCACCTTTATCGACAATGACTCCTTCAAGTGCATTCGAGTGAGCGTAAAGATCAAAACTTTTAATTTGATTCAGTTTCTCGATGTATTCTTCGATAACGGCCTTTTTTAAAAGACCATTTTCATTTTTAATAACTTTAATATTTTTATTTCTTTTTGCACTTGATTCATCGTCAGAAGTTCCAAGTATGACAATTTGTTCATTTGGATTTAATTCTAAATAAATTTTCATTTTAGTAATGGCCGATTCTAAAAACAAGTTTCCTAATTTTTCTGGAGTTCCAGTCACAATTAAGCGAGTTGGTTTATTAGCATCAAAATCAATTTTATTCGTGGCCACATAATAAGCCTTTGCTTGAAGAGAAAAAAGTAAACTAGTGATTGCGAGCCATTTTCCACTCATAAGAGGTTCTCCATTTTTAAAAATAAATGGTTTATAACAAAAGAATTTTACAATTTATCTAGGTATGTAATTTATTCAAAGGACTCTTTGATGGTTTTTAATATAAGGGACTTATCTTGATTGGTTTTCAGTAATTCTTCTCTAATATATTTTATCTCAGGATCAGTTAAAGGTTTTTTATCCAGACGCTTCGTCCAACCCCAACCCCATTGATACTTGTGCTTAATAGGTGAGTTATGGCCCATTCTTACACCGTGATAAATTAAATTGGCCCAAAAAGAGTCGGCCTTGTTTAAAACACACTCATAAAGGTGTTTATCGGCCAAATCTTGCCTTAATTCTTCGCCACCATACCAATATTTTAAATCGTGAATGACACAGCAATCTGCCCAAGCCTGAGGCTTATTAGGCGGTCCCTCAATAAACAATGTGCAATAATCTGTCTCAAAATTTTTTAATTCCGATGCCCCTATGGACACAGATAATAAACTAAATAGTAAAAGTATTGTTCTTTGCATCTGGTCAATTATAATAAAAGAGACACTTTATTGTCACTAAAATCTTCATTAAAACTGATTTAAATCAATATAGGACAGATCATAGAGGACGATAATGTTATTAGAAAGTAATCATTTCAGGGAGGAATATTCAAATGATAAAGGTTTTAAAGATGAAAAAGTTAATTGTAAGTATGGTGCTTACTATGTGTCCATTTTTTGTAAAGGCACAAACAAAAAATGTTCAAGATAAGGCTCCTTGGATTTATTTTGATCTAGGGGATACGGTAGTATCAACTCAAGATATGAAGAAGCTTCATTATTTTAATGGAGCAAGAGAATATATCGAAGACTTAAAAAGGCAAGGTTATAAAATTGGAATGATTTCAAATATTCCTGAAACATGGGGTATGGATTATGATGAAAAACTTTTGACCTTAAAAAAAGTGATTCATGATGGATGGGTTGAGTCTAGACCATTTGATTGGGAAGCTTTTGATGAGATCATTCTCCCTTTGAAAAATACTGAAATGAAGCCAAATGCGGTCTTGTTTATAAAAGCGATTAATAAGGCCAATGGCTGTCCGTCTGCTTATATTGGTGAAAGTCAAAAAGAAATCGATGCGGCTAAAAATTTAGGAATGGCCACTAAGCTTTTTGTACAAAATGATACAGAATTATACATTCCTCTTCACAAGGTCTCTCGTTACTTAAAAGATAACTATACTCGCGCATATGATCAAGATTGTCTAAGCGACGATGTTTAAGTTCTAGGCCCCCTGTAAAAAAGTAACAGTTAGCCCTATAATGCTTCTTCTTTTAGCTTGTCTATGAGAAGAAGCTTTTATGAATCAAACTAATTCAAAAATTCATCCTGATAAACTTCCCATTTCAGCATGGCTGCCAATTACATTAAAAGAGGCCCAAAAAAGAGGTTGGTCTGAACTAGATATTATTTTAGTGACAGGGGATGCCTACGTAGATCATCCGGCATTTGGTACAGCAGTAATTGGAAGGATCATTGAGTCTTATGGTTTTAAAATTGGTATTATTCCTCAACCTAATTGGCGCGATGATCTTCGGGACTTTAAAAAATTTGGAAAACCAAAATATTTTTTTGGGGTCACTGCCGGCAATATGGATTCTATGGTTAATAAGTATACCGCAGGAAAAAGACTGCGAAGTGAAGATGCATACACACCTGGTGGAAGTCCTGATTTCAGACCGGATTATGCCAGTGTGGAATACACCAAGATTTTAAAAAAATTATATCCCGAGACTCCAGTCATAATAGGTGGTATTGAAGCTTCTCTTCGACGAGTGACTCATTATGATTTTTGGAGTGATTCTTTAAAACCAAATATTTTATCTTGGTCAGGGGCTGATCTTTTAGTTTATGGTATGGGAGAAGAACCTCTTCGAAAAATTCTTGAAGAGATAAAAAAAGGGACGAGTGTTTTTGATTTAAAAACAATTCCACAGACGGCCTATCTTTCTAGTGTTGCACCCAAAAAAGAACAATGGAAAGATTTTGAGTTAACTTCCCATGAAGTTTGTTTAAGCGATAAATTAAAATTTGCCAGAAATTTTAGGAGAGTCGAAATTGAATCAAATCGTCAATTCGCCAATCGTCTCATTCAAAAAGTAGAAGGAAAATTTTTAGTGATCAATCCTCCTTTTCAAACAATGAATGAAAAAGAAATTGATCAATCATTTGATTTGCCTTTTACCAGATATCCCCACCCAAAATACAAAGATCGTGGCCCTATTTCGGCCTATGAAATGATTAAGTTTTCGGTTAACACTCACCGAGGATGTTTTGGCGGATGTAGTTTTTGTACCATTTCTGCTCATCAAGGAAAACTGGTGGCGAGTCGCTCAAAAGAATCGGTGATGAAAGAAATTGATTCCATTTCTAAAATGCATGACTTTAAAGGAATATTATCTGACGTCGGTGGTCCTTCTGCAAATATGTATGCGATGAAAGGATACGATCAGTCTATTTGCGATAAATGTGCAGCGCCTAGTTGTGTCTTTCCAAAAATTTGTTCGAATCTTGATACCAATCCAAAGGCGATGATCGATCTCTATCAAGAAGTTCGCCGACATTCTCAAGTGAAAAAAGCCTTTATTAGTTCAGGTTTACGATATGATTTAATGTTTGATGAAAATTCAAAGCATAAAAAGGAAGATCAAAAATATGTGGAAGAGTTGATCACTCATCATGTATCAGGACGATTGAAAGTGGCCCCTGAACATACAGAAGATCATGTCTTAGACATGATGAGAAAACCACGATTTAAATATTTTGAAATGTTCAAAAATAAATTTGAAGAAATAAGTATTAAGAAAGGATTAAATCAAGAAATTATTCCTTATTTCATTTCCAGTCACCCAGGTTGTGCACCAGAGGATATGGCCTCACTTGCCGCTAAAACTAAAAAACTGGGGTATCGACTTGAACAAGTTCAAGACTTCACACCAACTCCGATGACTCTAGCAACTGAAATCTATTACTCGGGTTATCATCCTTATACAGGAAAAAAGGTTTTTACTGCTTTAACTCTTGATGATAAAACTAAACAACGAACATTTTTTTTCTGGTATAAACCAGAGAACAAAAACTTTGTAAAAAACTTTTTGGCAGGAAAAAAATTATTTCAAATTTCAAAAGACCTATTTGGTTAGTTTTATTTTTTTTATTTGTATTATTTATTTTCTTTTTTGAAAGAGAATATTTTTCTTTAGAATTTGTAAAATCAAATTTAACTTGGTTAAAAAATCAAAACGACTCGTATCCGATTATTTTTAAATTGCTTTTTGTCGTATTTTATTCTGTGAGTGTTGCTTTTTCTCTTCCTGTGGCTACATTGATCACAGTTTTAAGTGGCTATCTTTTTGGACTATGGATTGGAACATTGATTTCACTTTTTTCCGCGGCCATTGGTGGAGTGATCGCCATAAAGATGGTTAAATACTTTGTAGCTAAATCCGTGCAAAAAAAATTTCAAAAACAAATCGATCAAATTGATCTTTTCTTGAAGAAGCACAGCTTTACTGCATTACTTAGTTTGCGATTGTCGCCTCTGTTTCCTTATTTTATGACTAATTTTTTTTTAGGCTTTTTAAAAGTTTCGATGAAAGAAGTTTTTCTGACAATTTTGATCGGGAAGTTTCCTATTTTATTTTTACTTGCCTATGCAGGTAAGGAGCTTGCCTCATTAAAAAATTTAGCTGGTTTAATTAGTTTAGATATCTTTTTAGTTCTATTTTTATTGTCTTTATTACCTTGGTTTAACAAGTGGTTGGTGAGTCGTATAAAATTAAGGGCTTAATCCAATCTTAAAAGCTAAATTCTTTCCATTTATTTTTAAAAATCTGATTTATCTCATGTCTAAAAGACTGTCATAGATCTAATATTTAACCAATCAAGATAAACAAAAGGAAGGTATTTATGATGAAAGAAGTAACAGGTGATATTCTCCTCTCTAGTGCAGAGGCTATAGCTCATGGAGTTGCAGTTGATGATGATTTCAAACATGGAGTTGGGGCTGAGTTAAAATCTCAATGGCCTTCTATGTACAAAGACTTCAGACATTTTTGTAAAACTCATTCTCCAAAAGAAGGAGATATTTGGGCGTGGAAAGGTCCAGGAACTCCAATTATATTTAACCTATTTACTCAGAGTGCGTCTGAAACTCATGGTGGATTTCCAAGCAAAGCGACTCTTCCAAATGTTCACCATGCAGTAAGAAATTTAGTAAAAGAGCTAAATAAACAAAACATTAAGTCAGTGGCGATTACTAAAATTGCAACTGGTGTAGGTGGATTGAACTGGAATGATGTTAAAGCTTCACTAGATTCGGACTTTGGAAATTTTTCGGGTAACGTATTTGTTTACTCAACTTTTAAAGCAAAAGAAAAAGCTCACGAATAATTAAATCAATAATTAAGATTTAATACCGAAAAGCCTCACTATGAAGTGGGGCTTTTTTTTACTTTCAATTCTTTTTCTACTCTCTTGTCAGACAAATCTTGTCAAGAATCGTTATTTAGCAAGTCTCAGTAATCGACATGTGGTTTTAGATATCGATTGGACTATCGTGGCCAGTCAAAATGAAGAATACCGGCTTAATGATGGTGTGAGAGAATATGTTGAGTACTTACTTGAAAAAGATGTCAAAATTTCATTTTTTAGTGGCGGTGATAAAGAAAGAAATATTAAACTTTTAAAAGAAATTAAGTTAAAAAATGGAAGAAGTTTTTTTGATATCGCTTATAAAATAAAAAGCAAAGATGATTTAACAACAATGCCAAACGTCTTGGAAAATGCTCGCTTCTCTGAAAGATATAAAAAAGATTTAACACTAATTGACTTGAAACTTGAAAATATAGTCTTAATAGAAGATAACCCACAATTTTATTTAGATGAAACTCAAAAGAAGAATTTATTTTGGCTAGGAAAAACCTTTAATCATTATGAAACATATGCAGAAGTGAAGGCAGCGAGAAAAAGTCTAACAGGAAAAGATTTACAATATGTTCCTAAAAGTTTCGAAGAATGGTTGGTCGCGAGAAAAAAGTTTTTCTTAGTGAAAGAGCATACTGTAAAAGCCTTTGAACTTCAGGAGGAATTAGGAATAGAGTTCGTTGAAGCTTTTAGAAGAATTTATGAGAAAATGCGCTACTCTGAATCCGACATGAATGCCCATTGGGCCCATCATTTACGTGAAACCAAAATTGATGTAGTGGCTAATGCAACTAGTTGTCAAAAAATGTTTCTCGTCTTAGTGAAAAATTGATTAAGATATACAGATGAAAGTATTCTTATTAGTTTTTTTATCGTTAATTATATCTTTAGGTTATTTCATCGGAATCGAATTGATTCAACCTTTAAGTCAAAATATCTCACCAAGTTTTTTATGGGGGATACATTCATTTTTATTTTTTATCATGGCGATTAGTCCTATTTTGTATCGTGTGAATAAGCTTTCCGTCCTTTTAAAATACTATAAGACTTTGCAAAGAATAGCCTATCTTTTGATGGGGTTTTATTTTTTGGTATTGATCTTTGTATTAATCAAAATATTTTTAGTTCCCTTAGGAGTCAGTGACTATTATCTAACTATTTTTATAGTTGTTATAAGCTTACTCTTAACGATGATTGGCCTATATAAAGCGAAAAAAAATCCAACGGTGCTTGAGGTGAAAATTCCCATCCCAGGACTTTCTGAGGAATTCTACCAATTAAAAATGATTCAGCTAAGTGATGTACATGTAGGACAAAATATCGGAAAAGAATATTTAAAAAAAATAGTCACCGTGGTTGAAGAAATAAAACCTGATTTAATTTTTCTAACTGGTGATCTGATTGATGGATTTGTAGATGATTTAAGAGATGATTTATCTGAATTTAAAAAGCTGAATGCAAAGTTTGGAATTTTTTACGTTCCAGGAAATCACGAATACTATTGGAACTTTGAAGAATGGATGAAGTTTTTTTCGCATGAGTTAAAATTTAAAGTTCTCTTAAATGATTCTTGTGATGTGCTGCTCGGAAAATATAAATTAAAGATCGCCGGCGTTCATGATTTACACGCACATAGAATCAATAGAAATTATAAGATATTGCCTGATCAAGCGCTAAAAGGAGATGATGTCTTAATTAAAATACTCTTGGCCCATCAACCGAATTCTATATTTAAATTGAAAGAAGAAAGGGCCGATCTTATTTTGTCTGGACATACTCATGCGGGACAGTTTTTCCCTGCGAATATTTTTATCTATATTTTCCAAAAATTTGTCAAAGGAGTTTATCGTTTTAAAAATAGTTGGGTGTATGTTAATCAAGGAACTGGTTTTTGGGGACCGCCCAATCGCCTGGGGACTACTTCTGAAATTACACTTTTACGTTTTTCAAAAGAAGAATAGGCAGAGCTTTTTCTGGATCATCTGGCCAATAATGTTTTGGATAATCTCTTTTTAATTCACTTTTCATTGTAGGATAAGTATTTTTCCAAAAGCTTGATAGATCATTGGTTCGCTGTAAAATTCTTTTATGAGGGCCGAGTAAGTTGACGGTGAGAGGAAGCTTTCCATTTAAAAGCAGTGGAACATTTTTTAATCCATAAAAATCTTGAATATATCCAGTGACAGAAATAAGTTTTGGTTCATTGTAATCTATCGCTAAAGTACGCTTATCATGTAATTTAATGGTCAAAGGAATTTCTCTATCAAGATCAAGAGATGAATCTAGTTTTAAAATTTTTAGACTCTCTGAGATTAATAGTTGTTTTAATTCTTCGAGCATATAAGAGTGATCAAGATCTGGGCCATTTAAAGTTTCAAGATCTAAAAGTATTTCTAAGTAGGAAGAGAGAAAGTTATCGTGCAATTCAATTGATAAAAATTCGGCCAATCTATTTATTCTTAAGAAATTTGGTGTGTCTTTAAAATGTTTAAGCTTGTTTTGATATTGATCCTTTAATAGTAATTGATACTCCTTTAGTTCATTTATTGTTAGTTTTGAAATGGGGATTTTCTTTAATTCTTCTGAAATTAACAGACTTCCTAAAAGTACTTTGCTACTTTTCAACACATTTTCATAGTCACACCATGAAAGTTGGCTTGATTGATTTAATTCAGATTGAAGGTATTCTAGAATCCATTTTTTTTCTATGGGAAAGGCGTTCTTCACTTCGTTTTTTAAGTTCAGTTGAGTGATGCACCAGTAATTTTGGGTGTGATCAAGTTTCGAATACGTTTCTGGAAAAATTCTAAAGCTCTGACCAGACCGATGAATAAAAGAAGGGGGATGAGTATCAGTATTAAGTTTACAAAGAAGATCAGTAAAACCAGTAAAGAATACAAAATCTAAATCATCTTGACTAACTCTTGAGTTTTGAGAGCAAGAATTCTTTTTGAAGTTGATGTATTGAGAAAGCTGGAGTTCAAATCTTGGATCTTCATCAAAAAGATTTCTCATGGAAAATAAAAAATCTTTTCTTTTGTTATCATCTTTAAACATTTGAGATTTTAAATATGAATCAATGATGACTGAAATTCGTGGATGAAATGGACTATCTGCAATGCTTTCTCCAAGATTGGTCAATTGGTGATTCTTTAAAATTTTCAATTCATTTAAAATTCCTAAAGATTTTTCAATCAAGCCACTGTTTGGATGCGTTAAAAACCAGCTGATTTGGAATTCTGAAAAAAGCTTGAAAGATTCAAATATGGTCTCGATTAAGTTTGATCGAACGATTTCAGGTTCTATATTTTTCTTTCGACTAAGAAAATCTTGCTCTGAAAATAATCGAAAGGTGACACCGGGGCCTTGTCGATTGGATCTCCCACTTCTTTGAATGGAGTTGGCTTGAGAAGTTTTTGAAGTTGAATAACGATCAAGCATAGTGAAATAATCAAAGCTTTTTTCTTTGTGAGTTCCACCATCGATAACTATTTGAACACCATCAATGGTCAATGAGCTTTCAGCTATGTTGGTTGCTAAAATAATTTTTCTTTTATGACTTTTAGTTAAGGCCATAGCTGTCTCGCTAGGAGTATTTTGACTGTGCAAGATATGTACTTCCCAATTTTTCTTTGCACATGTGTGAGATATTTTATTAGAGACGGTTCTGATTTCTGAAATTCCTTCAAGAAAGACCAAGACATCTCCAGGAAGTGAATCGATATTTTCAAGGATAGAATTGATTTTAAATTCTTTTGATTCTTTAACAATAGGAGAGTTATTCTCGATATAATTAATTTTCAGAGGATGCAAATTTTCTTCTTGAGTGATGACTTTGGAATTTTTTAAATAGGCTTCAAGCTCAGTCGTATCAAGAGTTGCCGACATGAAAATTCTTTTAATGGGATACTTTTCAATTAGTTTTTGACTAAAAGCTAAGGATTGATCAGTTGATAAATGTCTTTCATGAAACTCGTCAAAGATGATGAATCCTATATTGCTAACAAAACTTTCATCACTTAAGAGTCTGATAAACGTACCTTCAGTTAAAAATTGAATTTGAGTTTGTTGGTTGGTTTTATTCTCAAAACGATAGCGATAACCTACTGTTTTGCTCACTTCTTCATTAAGTTCTTTGGCCATAAATTCTGCGGCCCATCTTGCAGCAATTTTTCTTGGCTCTAAAACAAGTATAGTTTTATGGGTGACTTCTTTTAAATAGAGAGGGACACGTGTCGTTTTTCCTGATCCAGGAGAGGATTTTATAATGATATTTGACGATTCAGCTAGGGCTTCTAGAATTTCGTTTTTTATCTTGTCGATAGGAAGTTTGATCATTTTACAATTTTTTCAAAAAAGAAAAGAACAAGCAATTAATTAATTGTTAATTACGTTCCTGTTTGTCATAATATTTGTGATAAGGGAAGCGTATGTCAGAATTAAAAGAATGGGATTGGGATGATCAGTTATTAACAGGCGAAGAAACTGTTGATTATCAGCATAAAATTTTATTTCGAGTCATCAATGATTTAATTCGCGCAGTAAACATGAGCGATGACACCAGCTCAATTCTTGTTGAAGTCGCATTAGATGAATTGTTAAAATATGCTGGCTATCATTTCAGTGATGAAGAAGAACTTATGAAGAAAAAACAATATTCAGGTTTTGGAATGCATAAAGCTCAACATGAAATGTTTGTTGAAAAAATATTGGTTTTTAAAACTCGAATGAATAATAATGAAAATATTGGTAAAGAATTAGTGGACTTTATGTTTCACTGGTTAATAAATCACATAAAGAAACTAGATAAGGAAGCCTTAAAGGCTTAGCCATTTAGTGAGTTGATTAAATTCACTTTCAAAATAATCAAAGCTTGGCACACTATCTAAATTGGTAATATTAATTCCAGAATATTTCTCGGCGTTTTTTCCCACTTTCTGAGTGTAACCAAAATATTTAATCAATTTACTAGGTTCTTCAGTTACTTTTTCAAATAAATCAATAGATCTTTTTATTGAAACATTTTTCTGCAGGATCATTTTAATATTTGTGTCTAAAATATAATAGTTAAATTCATCAATACTTGGAATGAAGGGATGAACAATTTTACTTTTTGAAATTAACTTGAAATATGGCCATTCATCACCATTTGGGCCTTGAATATAACCATCTGGTTTAATTCCTTTCATAAATATGGAATCTTTCGCCGTATAGTCGTTTTTTGATCCTGCACGCCAGTTATTATAGCCAAAAACGACGATTGACTCGCTGGTAGGATTCATAATCTTAACCCTAGGGTTAGACTTTAAAGATTTAATTGAAGAAATATTGAGCATTCTAATAAGTTCAGTTAATTGATTATCTAAATCTTGATTTTTATTTTTTGACCTTAATTGAATAAGTAGGTGTCCAAGATCGACCAATTCCTTTTTATCCATGGTATAGCTTTTACTTAAAAAATTCGTCATTTGCTTTTGTTCATTGACAGCTAATTGTGAAAAAACTTTTTTAGAGACAGCTAATTTTTTTACAAAGAAATCAAGTTTTGAATTTTCAATAAGAGAAATAGTTGCTGAACTTTCATGTACATTTAATCTTTGACTTCCTTTTAAAGTATATGAGTAGGAGTGAAGAAAACTTTGAGCGAGAAATTTCGCCGCCTCTTCCGTAGTATTGTACTTTGAAATTTCATTTAAACTTTCAAAAGGCATTCCACTTGAAAACTCAGCATCTTCAGATGCCAAAGTATAATCGCTTAATCCTTTAACTTGATGTAAGAATTCGATATTGGCCATAAAACAAGCATCAAGCCACAATAAATCTAACTTAGGAATATCTTTTAAAACTTCTTTTTTTAATGTTTCTGTTGGATAGTTTTTTAAACCTTCAACACCTTCACCGTGAGAGTAGATGATCAATAGTTTCTTGCTGTTTTTTCTAGCAAAACTTTTCTGAATGTATTGATTGAGACTTTTGTTGGTGGTCTTATCAGTTTCAACAAGGATGCTGATGTTTACTGATGGAGAGTTTACTTTTTTTAATTCAGCTATATTTTCATTAATATCTTTTTGAAAGTTTTGATCTTCATTTTTTCCTAAAAAAATAGCGACAACATCCCATTGAATGTGAGCTTGAATAGAGCTCACATTCAGGATGATAGAAAAAAGAATTAAAAGAAACTTATTTTTTAGGAGCATCATTATCTTCATCACCCACAATTCCAAATAAATTATCTGAATCTATTTGTTTTGCTAAAGTTTGATAAGACACATAGCCTTTTCCTGTTTCACTGTACTCAAGAGCTTTTTCAACAGCATTAGCTATTGCGGTGATTGAGTCTGGCATAGTGTGGAAGTAAGTTGCCAGTCCGTTGACAAAAATATCCAGACTCTTTGTTCCCAGTGGATCACTGGCAGTAGCTTTTCTATCAAGATACATAGTGTTGTAATATCGATAAGAAGTACAACTGTCGAAAAAATAAATTTGGTATTTTTTAGGATTAAACTTTATTGTTTCTCCTAGATTTGATTCAATAGAATCTAGGTCTAAGTGTCCTCCAAGTCCAGAGTGTCCACTATAAATCATGATGGAAGATTTCTCTAAGGCATCTTTAAAAAACCAATGAAAACCTAGACTCTCTTCTGAAATACCTGTAGGAGCAAACATAAATCTATAAACAATATTTCCTTTTGTGAGTGTTTCAACATAAGGAATAGCGCCATCAGTTTTTTTGGCGATTTTCTTAACTTCTGCTTGAGTCCAAGCTTTAGATTTGTATCCTTTTTTAATAAGAGTATCACGGATAATTCTATAATTATCAGCATTAATATCTTTACTCTTTAAAGGATTTCTATCAGAGGTTTCTGGTTCATCCATACCAAATAGAATATGAATATTAATATTTCCTTTTTCATCTTTGAGATTATGATACTCAGGATAAGTTAATTTTGAATTCTGAATTCTTTTTAAATTGGCCTTGACGATTTTATAGTCTTTATTGACAGATAGTTTACATCCGCTTCTTTCCGGAGACCAGAAATACCAAAAATCTCCTTCAGATTGATAATGATCATCTGTACACGGATTGTATTCACCTATCATAGAGAGTGAATAGATTTTTTCAGGATTAATTGGAAGAATGATGTCGTAAGTTTTAGAAGGACCATTTTCAACGACTAATGTTCCTTTGTAGTGATAGGAAATTTCTACTTCGTTAGCAGTTTTCTTTAAGATTTTTACATTGCTTACTCGATGATCACCTTTTGGTACAGCAGTGTATTCAGCATACGAAATTGGACCAACCATATGTTCAAGTTGATTTTCAATTATTCTTCGCATGGTTTTTTCAGTGATATTAGTAGTTGTATTGTGTCTGACAGTGGAATCAAATTCTACAATGGCTTCGGTAGAATTAGAACCAACATAAAGTTTTCTCTCGGCAACTTTAGCAAAACTGATACTTGGAATAATTAAAGCTGTAGTCATTATTGAAAACATTATTTTCATGATGCCTCCTAAAAAATTTAATAAATAGACACAATAAATTTATCAGATTTTTAAAATGAAAGAGAAACAATGTAATTTTTACTCACCCAGATGAAATTTATCTTGGGAGAGGGGAGGTCGATTTGGCATATCGAGAATTAAGTTGGCCACAAGCTGCCAAAATTTCATCTCCTTTGGTGGTCCTAATCATAGTCGGGATATGCTCTTTTACCAGCACTTTTTTGAAGTTTTCGACTCGATCTATGCTTGGCTTTTCATAACCTAGGTTTGGAATGGGATTATAGGGGATGAGATTCACAATGGCCTTTAGGGAGTGAATCTTTTCTGCTAACAACTTGGCATCTTCATCAGAGTCATTTAAGTCTTTAATTAAAAGATATTCAATATTAATAAATTGTTTTTTCAAAAGTGGGATAGTCTTTAATACATTTAAGACTTCTTGAAGTGAATATTTTTGGTTAATGGGAATAAGCTCGTTTCTCAATTTATCTTTCACTGAATGAAGAGATAATGCGAGATTGACAGAATTTAATTCATGAAATCTTAAAAGACCAGGCAAGTATCCAGCTGTAGATAAAGTGATTTTCTTCTGAGAAAGTGACAGACCGTTCTTGTCTAAAAAAATTGAAATCGCTTTTTTGACCATCTCAAAGTTATGTAGTGGTTCTCCTTGCCCCATGAAAACAATATTCGGTTCAGGGCTAAGTGGGTGTATATTTTCTTTCAAATATTGAAAACCAACCATGTATTGGCCAATAATTTCTTCAGTATTTAAATTTCTTTTAAGGCCCATTTTCCCCGTGAAACAGAAGCTGCAATTCATGGCACAGCCAACTTGGGTGCTTAGGCAGATAGTGTATTTTTTATTAAATGGGATCAAGACTGTTTCGATGTATTCATCATCATTAAGCTTTAATAGGAATTTCACCGTTTGATCATCTGATTTATTGATCGTGTGAATTTTTGGGAGATCTTGGGAGATATGTTTATTTATAAAATGAATGAATTCATTTGAAAATTGAAGGGATTTGTTTTTTTTTAATTTATAATGTCGCTTGTAAAATTCTAATGCATGGATTGGGTTGATAAATTTTTCATCACACAAACTTTTAAAATCTTCAAAAGTTAAAGAGAATAAGTTATGGAGCATTTTTAGATTCTTCCATGAAGTTGATGAGTAGATCAACCATTTGAAGACTTTCATAGGCCGCAGCCCCACCTGTGGCAAGCGGCAAGCCGTAAAATAAACTTCTATTTGATGCCGTAAGTAACTTCATTTGATTATGTCCTACATCTTTATCTTCGTTGTATACAGTTTTCATGACCACTCTGTCACTTCTTTTTATCTTGGCGACAGTTAAGATCGGATCTAGTGACTCTGCAGAATTATATTTTTTTATTTGCGCCAAATCAAAGGCTCTACATACACTTTGAGAACAATTGTTTTGAAGAAAAGAGTACGGAAGTTGCTTCTCATGCATGACTTGAAAATACTCTTCCATGATGGCCCGTTCTTTTGGAGAGGATTCTAAAACTTGACCATACACTTTGTAGTTTTTTTTGGTTTTGTTGATGAAGTCATCAAGCGATTCAATTTTAAAACCTGAACCACCCGTTTGATGATAAACTTTATCACCAATTCTTAAGGCCACATGGCCAACACGATTGACACTCTTATGCATATGCGGAATGTCTGATCCTGGAATATACATTAATTCTATTGAATCTTTTCCTACTTTTTCAGAGTATAGATTTAGATTTTTACTTGGAATTGTTTGAAAGTCTGCGATCTTTACAGGGCTTTCATTTTCTTTTAAGTAACTTTGAACAGCAGATTTTTTTGAATCAAGCTTGTCTGAAAGTGTATCAAATCTCGTTAGGTTTTCTCTTAACTTACTTCGAATAATTTTTATTTCTTCTTTAATATATTGATTTTTTCCCCCACCTAGATCTTTCATCATCCCTTCAAAAAATCCCTCACCTTTTTTTGCCTTGTGTGAGTCTAAGATCATTCGTTTTAAAACAGGACTAATGTGTTGACTGACTTTTACCATGCCGACACTACCAAGTCCTACAGAGGTGAGTAAGATCATATCTGAAAGCTCTTCTTTACATTTATTAATTTCTAAAACAGCACCTTCACTTGAATCTAAACTTAAATTGGTGAATTTTTTCTCACATTCTAGATCTTTATTTTTAAGTGAGGAAATATCATAAGCTATGATTGAGCCATTTAAGGCAAAGGAAGCGGATTTGGCCAGGGCCTGGTTATAAGGAGAGGCCAAAGGAGTCCCAAATTTTAAAAGTTTCGTTAAGGACAGTCCTCGAGCAATTGGGCCTGCTCCCATCAGTAAGAATGGTCCAATGACTAAAGATGTATCTATGATTAAATCTTTGGTTTTTTGTCTTTGCAGATATGATTGAAATTTATCATAGTATTGGCAGCTGACTTTATTAAAAAGAGGATCAGAAAAACTTTTTTCGCCAACTCCGGAAGCAAAAATATCTTCTAGAATTTGTGGGTTTTGATCTAGACTTTCATCAATGAATTTTTTTTGATTTACACTCGCTTTGTTTGATTTTAAGTTTTGATCTAGGCGACTTAAATAGTTATCATACATGTCCAAGGTTTCACGCTGTTTAACCAGATATGTGGAGCTATCAGAAATAAAGCTGCTCTTAAATGTTTCTTTTGAAGGAGTGGTATCTTTTTCAATTGCTTCACGCATGATTTTTTCAATGTTATTTCCCGCAAGAATTCTATTTTTTAGAAATATAGCTAGTTTTACTTTTTCAAGTTCTTTCTTTTTATCTTCAAGGTCAAAGGCTATATGGGCGATTTTTTGTCTTGAAAGAATATTTATTTTCTCTTGAGTGATATGAAGCTCGCGAGTTGTTTCTAATAATATTTTGAAATCTGAATATATTTCTTCAAACTGTCCTTGATGTTTTTTTAACAGCACTGGATTTTCATTGTAATCAAAAGCCAGATGACGATAGAGATGTTTGTATTTATCGAGCTCCGCCGCTCTTAATTTTTTTAGTTTTTGAATATTTTGATTGATAAAGCTAAATTCAGTTAGCTCGCTTGGAAATTGGTTGAGATTACTTTGAACTTGTGAATAGCTATTAAATGCTTTTGAATCAATGCAAGTTATTGGCTGAGTGCTAAATCTCGTATCTCTACACGCTTCCGGTGTAGTTTTAGCGATTGTTTGTTGAATAAAGAGAATAGTCAAAAATAATATTCTTTGCATATAATGTTAACTCATCGGATTTTAATAAGACATACTTAATTCGAGTAAAAGAGTCGGAGAATTGCAAGTGTTGATAAATATTCATACTCATCATAGTGAAAGTAAGTTTAAAGATAAAAAAATTTTAAATTTAATTGATGGAGAAGATAGTTTTGGAATTCATCCTTGGAAAGTATGTAGAGAAACAAGAATTGATACTTTAGAAAAAGAAATTGGTTTAAAGAAAGAAAAGATTATCTTTGTTGGTGAGACAGGACTTGATCGGGCATTTAATTTTGAAAATTTTTTAATCCAAAAAGATGTCTTTATTGAACATTTGAATTTATCTAATAAGATTGATCGACCTTTAATAGTACATTTGGTGAGAAGTTATGATCTATTTTTTGAAATTATAAAAAAATATAAATTTAAAAAAATGATTATTCATGATTTTAGAGCAAATCAAGAAATTTTAAACCAACTTTTAAAATATCCAATATATTTTTCTTTTGGGCCAAGCTTATTAAAAAATATCAAACAGCAAAATCTTTTTAAATCAACCCCATTGAATAAAATATTTCTAGAAACAGACGATACTTCAATTGAAATTCAAGAAATATATTTAAAAGCGGCAGAATTACTTAGTTTTTCTCCAAAAAAACTTGAATCCCAAATAATAAAAAATACATCAGAATTTTTTAGTGATTTCCACAACCAAAGTTCCTCTCACGTCATCAACGACTTGAACGAAATGATCCTTGACCAAGTTTTTTACTTCGATAACTAAATCACGACCATGATGATGGCCTGGTCTTAAGAGCATAAATGCAGATGCATTAATTTTTAGCATGTGTAAAATAGATAAAATGAGATTTTCTAAGTTTGAATCTATAAAATAACGACATCGATTTTTAAACTCGTTGGGAGACAGCACGCCTTCGCCAACAAAAAAATAGGGTGGGTTGCAGACTATTAAATCATATAGATTAGAAAATTCTTGTTTGTTTATAGTGTTTTCATAATTGGTGTTGATCCAATTTAATTCAACAGTCGTTTCAAGATTAGATTCACATTGCTTTAATATTTCTTCTTTGTTTTTTAAGAAACACTCTTGATAGACATTTTGTACTTCTAAAAAATCAATTCTTTTAAAGCGATTAAGGTGAATAAAGAGTTCAAAACCGATAACTCCAGTTCCTGCACAAAGATCAAGCACTTTATAATCTTCTAAAGATTTCCTGTGCATAATGCGATCAGCGACAGATTTAGCTAGATAAATAGAGTCCAGAGAAAATTTATAATCTTCTGGTTGATAATATTCAAAAGTATGAAGAGAATTTTTGTACATCCTAAGTTAAATTATCTAAAATATGAGAAAGAATAAAGAGGTTTTATGTACGAAATTTTAGTAAATATTAGTAAAGGTGGGGGGTATTTCCCTCTTAGTATTCTGGCTTATATGTTTGGTATTTTCTTTTTTGATTTTCTATTTAAGCGAGAAGAGTTCAATTTTGCTTCAAAAAATATTCGCATTGCGCTATTTGTAGAATTTTTAACCGGTATTTTACTTACATGGGGATTAGATGTCTTGCAGCGTCAATATGAAGTTGAAACCATGAAGCATGCACTGATGGTTTCATTTGGCGTTTATTTACTTTTAGTGTTACCTATAGAGCTTCGACATCACTTAAAAAATACTTTTTCGTTTAAGGGTTTTTGGCAAGATGTTCGTAAGTACTTAGCGGGATATTTTCTTTGTAGTATGTCGGTTTATTATTTTTCATAAAATCTTGTAGGATAAAAAATGAGTCAAGAAATTGTTTATTTAGGGGCAGGATGTTTTTGGGGAGTTGAAAAGCTTTTTAAAAAATTACCAGGGGTTGTTTCCACGAAAGTGGGTTATTCTGGAGGAGATTTTTTAAATCCTACTTATCTGGATGTTAAAAAGGCTACAACTGGTCACGCTGAAGTGGTCATGGTTGAATATGATAGTCATAAAATTGAATACATTAAAATACTAGAACATTTTTTTCGCTTACATGATCCAACAACTGTTGATCGTCAAAAAGAAGATGTTGGTAGCCAATATCGTTCAGTGATTTTTTATACGACTGAAGAGCAAAAGAACCTTTCATTAGAAGTTATTCAAATAATTGATTCGCGAAAAATTTTTCAAGATAAGATTGTGACTGAAGTGGTCCCATTTCAAAAGTTTTATACCGCGGAAGAGTATCATCAAAACTATTTAGATAAAAATCCAGATGGATACATTTGTCATTTTTTAAGAACGGATTTTAGTCTATGAGTCAGTTGAGTGAGGTATTTAACAAGTTTCAAAGAAATGCTTATAATAGTTCTTTGAGAGATGTATTTGTTCGCGAAAAAAGGTTAAAGGCGCTTCAAGCAGAAATTAAGTTAAGAAGAAGTGAAATTGCCAATGCAGTTTATTTGGATTTTAAAAAGCATCATCTTGAAACTGAATTAACTGAAATTCATACAACTTTAGCAGAATTAAAATACACATTAAAAAATCTCTATAAGTGGACTAAGCCTAAAAGAGTTTGTACTCCTTTAACTTTGTTTCATGCTCGCTCATATTTGTATTACGAACCAAAAGGCGTCGTGCTCATAATGTCTCCCTGGAATTATCCATTTTCACTTTTAATGAATGGATTGGTTTCGGCCATCGCTGCTGGAAATTTGGTGGTATTAAGACCAAGTGAAAAAGCACCGCACACTTCAAAAATCATTGAGAAAATAATTAAAGCAGTTTTTTTAGAAGATGAAGTTTATGTGGCACTTGGAGATTTAGCTGTTTCTATCGAACTTTTAGAATTTCCATTTGATCACATTTTCTATACAGGCTCAACGAAGGTTGGAAAAATTGTCATGGAAAAAGCTGCTCCTCATCTTACCTCGCTAACTTTAGAGCTAGGAGGGAAGTCTCCAGTTATAATTAATGAAGACTATGATTTATCAGATGCGGCTTCAAAGATTACTTGGGGAAAATTTATCAATGCAGGTCAGACTTGTGTGGCACCAGATTATATTTTTGTTCCAATTCATAAAAAAGATCAGTTTTTAGCTGAAATGAAAAATTGTATTGAAAAAACTTATGGGGATAATGAAACAGAAAGAAAAAATTCGTCTTCATTTGCCCGAATCATAGATCGAGCAGGATTTGATCGTTTAAATGGTTTGTGTCGTGAAGATGAAAATATATTTAATGATCAAAGAAATGCAGGAGAACTTTATTTTCCTCCAACGGTCATTGATTTGAAAAAAGATTATAAGCATAAAGTAATGGATGATGAGATATTTGGACCAGTCTTACCAGTTTTGACTTATGAAAATATCGATGAAGTGATTAGTTTTATCCAAAATAGACCTAAGCCATTAGCACTTTATCTTTTCACGAAATCAAAAAAGATTTTCGAGAAAGTTTTATTGAATACCACTTCTGGAGGAATGGTTCATAATCACGTTCTACTTCACCTCGGAAATAAAGAATTGCCTTTTGGTGGAGTTGGACATTCTGGAATGGGAAGTTATCATGGGCATTTTGGATTTAAGACTTTTTCTCATGAAAGGGCCTTGTTAAGACAAGCGTCGCTTACCTTGAGTAAGTTTTATTTTCCTCCCTATCATCTTCAGTGGAAAAAATGGATGTTTCAAATATTAAGGTGGTTTGAATAATGATAGAATTAATTTTAGCAGTCAATTTGGTCATTCTCTGTTTTTTAGTTTTTAAATTTCTTGGGATGGAAAAAAATATCGCTGAAACGGTAGCGACTAAAATGGATAGCCAAAAAGAACTTTTTAAACTGATTGTTTCTGAAAGTCTTGAAGAGAAGTTTCGAATTTTTTCAAAGGAACAGTCAGGCAACAATCAACAATTGATTGATCGTTTTAATGGACTTCAGAATAATGTGACTGAAAATTTATTTCACATGTCTGAAAAGCTTAATAAAAGTTTAGAGTTGAAACTTAATGAAATTAACGATCGAGTAAAAGAAAATTTAGATCAAGGTTTTAAAAAAACCAACGAAACTTTTAATTCGGTCATTGAACGCTTGGCAAAAATTGATGAAGCTCAAAGAAAAATTGAATCCTTGTCTCAAAACGTTGTGTCTTTGCAAGATGTATTAACAGATAAAAAATCCCGTGGAATTTTTGGTGAAGTTCAACTTACTCAAGTATTAGCTTCAGTATTTGGTGAAAAAAATGACAAGGTTTACCAACTTCAATACAAACTTCCCAATCTTACAATTTGTGATTCAATTTTATTTTTACCAGAGCCAACTGGGAAATTGGTCGTTGACTCAAAATTTCCTTTAGAAAATTTCCGTCGAATGTTTGATACTCAGGCAACTGAAATTGAGAAAAAAGAAGCTACCAAAGAATTTAAAATTAATTTAAAAAAACATATCGATGATATTAGCCAAAAATATATTATTAGAGATGTGACGGCCGATCAAGCGGTCTTATTTTTACCGGCCGAAGCTATTTTTGCTGAGCTTTATGCATACCATGGAGACATCATTGAATACGCTCATCAAAAGAGAGTTTGGATAACAAGTCCAACAACTTTTATGGCGATGTTAACAACCATGCAAGTGGTTTTAAATAATATAGAACGAAGTAAGTATACGAATGTCATACATCAAGAATTAAATAAATTAGCCGAAGAATTTTCTCGATATAAAAAACGATGGGATAATTTGGCTTCCCACATTGATACCGTTTCTAAAGATGTAAAAGAGATTCATACGACAACTGAAAAAATAACTACAAGATTTAGTCAGATTTCAGATGTGAAGATCGATCACTTACTTGAGCCTTAGTAAATGTATTAATAGTGCCAAGGAAATTTGCTGAAATCTTTACTACGTTTTTCAACAAAAGAATTTCTGCCTTCTAGGGCCTCATCGGTACCATAAGCAAGGCGAGTCGCTTCGCCTGCGAAAAGCTGCTGACCTACAAGTCCATCGTCGATCATATTAAATCCAAATTTTAACATACGCATTGCCGTAGGGGATTTTGAATTCATTTCTAAGGCCCAATCAAGTGCAACATTTTCTAATTCTTTATGAGGAATGACTGCATTGACCATTCCCATTTGAAAAGCTTCTTCTGCTGAGTAATTGCGTCCTAAAAAGAATATTTCTCTGGCCCTTTTTTGACCGACCATTCTTGCGAGATAAGCAGATCCATATCCAGAATCAAAGCTTGCCACATCGGGATCTGTTTGTTTAAAAACAGCATGCTCTTTAGAGGCCAATGTTAAATCACAGACCACATGAAGAGAGTGGCCACCACCTACGGCCCATCCAGGAACCACTGCGATAACAATTTTGGGCATGAATCTTATGAGTCTTTGAACTTCTAAGATATGTAGTCTTCCAAGTTTTGCAGCATCAATTTTATTTAATTCTCCTGTACCATTTTGATCATGGCCTTCGTATTTATAGCCGTCTTTTCCTCTAATTCTTTGATCTCCACCAGAACAAAATGCCCAGCCTCCATCTTTTTTTGAAGGCCCATTCCCAGTTAATAGGACTACGCCTACATCAGCTGAAATTCTAGCGTGCTCTAAGGCGATATAGAGTTCATCGACTGTTTTTGGTCGAAAGGCATTTCTTACGTCAGGTCGATTGATGGCAATTCTCACCGTTCCTTGATTAATTGCTCGGTGGTAAGTGATGTCAGTAAAATTAAAACCAGGGATTTCTTTCCATTGTTTTGGGTTGAAAATATCAGAAACCATATAATTACCTCACTAAAATTTTAATCATTGAACCAAATTCGCTTTGGATCTTTTTTATCTATGGGCCATGACTTATATTGCCCAGTTTTATTTATTGTTTCAATTAAATTATGAGCGACAATTTCAACATCTTCTAAAGACCAAAAATCATCGACAAAACTATTTTCTATATCTTTACAAAGGTGTGTCTGTAAAGAATAAACCATGCCACTCATCGGTGGAATTAAATAGCCTTGAGTATTTAAAACACCTTGAAGTCTTGATAAAACGGATTTTCCCCCCACTGAGTGCATTGAAATGATCACACTCGCAGGCTTTGAAAAAATGGCTTGGGTTCCTTCAAATTGAGTCGAGATCTCTAAGAATTTTTGCATAGGTGAACCCCACGAATCCCAATAAGTTCCAGAAATAAAAAGAAAGCCATCCGCACTGATGCATTTTTTTTCTAAATCAACAAAGCTCTTTTCTTCATTTAAAAAAAGTTCTTCATAAATAATTTTTTCTTGATCAAGTTTTTTTAAAAATGGTTTAATGATTTTTTGAGAGTTTCCATCTTTGCCACCAAGCGAGCCGTTTAAGATTAATATACTTTTCATCTTGTTTTCTCCTCAAAAAAACCTTTTACTAAAAGTTCATCTTCACTTGTAAAATGAATTGTACCAAGTTGTTTAATGGCAGCATAGATATTTTCAGGTGTATTTCTTTCAAGCAACAATTGATCAAATAGATCTAGGGAATGATGTCTTTCAAACACTCCTTTAAAACATTTTAAAAGATGAATGACATAAGCATTCATATCAGAAACCACATAATCAAATTCATTTTTAAATTGTTCATTCTTTACTTGAAGATTTATTAAATTGATATTTTCGTAAATATTTTCAATAAACTTATAAAAACCGAGTTGACCAATTTTTGAGTGGGGATTATTGAAAAACTGATCTGCATGCATAAGATCATGAATGGCAAAAGAAAGGGTATCTCTTTTTCCAAGTATAAGATCTAAACATTTATCAGGATCATTAATCAAAGTTAGATAGCGCCGATTTTGTGCTTGTAACTTTAATAGGCTTTGAGAGCTTGGAATGAAATGGATTAATTTTAATTTCCAATTACCTTTGTACCATTCGATCATGACTCGGTTAACACTTTCAGGAATTCCTTTTAAATGAAAGTTTGAAAATAAATCTACAGAGTGCAAATTTTTTAATTTCTCTTTTTCAAATTCATTAAATGAAATGATTCCACTTGCAATTTTTTCTACAGAGTCATTTGACTCACTCACTTGTTGAATGTGTTTATTTTTAGCTTGAAGCCAATTTTTTGGAGTTCTAAGTCTTATAAAAAAGAGTAAATAGAGAGTTGTATAATCGATGGGATTTAATTCTTTTAATTTTGAATTATTTAAAAAGCGCTTAATCATTTCCTGATTAGCTTTTAAAACATCTGGAGAGATTAGGACTTTTTGATATCTAAGTGGCCGATTTTGCATAGCTTTTCTTTAAAAAAACATTACCCGAGCGGTTTTCTCAAGTTTAGCAGTAGTTAGACCGATGAGTCTATTATGAAATGGATAATTTTGATCATTTTTAATCTTTCTATGTCGGCCATCTTTTCACAAGATCTCAAGGAAGCTGTACAAGCTTTGAAAGATATTAATAAGTCTGCAGAGATTGTTAATCCAGCTGAGAAATATTGCATCATTTGTAATACAGAAACTCCCATGAAAAAGTGGGAGTTAAGTAATTTAGATTTTGATCTTTCAAAGATAGCTATTTATGAAAGCAAAAAACCTTATGTCATTCGACTCATTAGAAACGCTCAGTCTCCTAAAAAAATTGCTATCAATTATGAAAATGGTCAAGATGAATGCATAAGAGAATCGATAGGCATTAATCCTTATACAAAGAATTTTGAATATCATGGTTGCATGTTAAAAATGATGAGATTTAGAAAAGAAGTAATGGAAATTGATTTGTCTACACTTCGACCATTACAAAACGATGAAACTGAAATCATTGATATCGTACTTTCCAAAAAAGATGCTCGTAAATATCCCATTGATGTTTTAGTAGAAAGACCCATGGGAGAAAAAATTCAATTTAAGACCGGTAAAAAGTTTTTCTCAGATGGAATAAATGTCAATCTTTTCGAACCTAAAGAGGTTTCGAAATGACCTATTTAAAAAGGCAAGAGTTAAATTATAAGGAAGCGATTCTAAAATATTCACTTTTAATAAATGAAGCACAAAAGCCAATAAAGATTTTAGATTCAATTAAATGGGACAATTCAATAGAAGAATTCTTTTTTAAGACCAAATTCAAAGAAATTCCCAAAATTGATTCTTCTTATTATCAACAATATAATTTAAAATTTGATCCCAAACAGCGAATAGCTGATTTTCAAGTTATCATCGATTCGATTAAGTTAGATTTAGGAGAAATTGATCCAATTGCCAGGATTCTTATTAGAAACTGTCAGCAATATCAAATGGTCATAAACATGCTTTTAAATCGTGGAAAAAAAGAATTTTCAGATTATTCCAAATTACTTTACGGATCGCCCACTGAGATGTTGATGGATGGTACGACTCGCTTAAGTGATTTGAGTGCTGAATTAAAGACTATTTTATCAAATACAGATCCATTAAAGCTTGGTGAAAAATATGAAAGAAATATTACTTCGGAAAAAGTTGTAAATGAACTTTCAGTCAGACTAAAAGAGTTTTTTGGCGATGAGAAAATTAAAGTAAAGCTATCAGATGGAATTGTTTCCGATGCTTCTGCTGGTGCAGATTATATAAAAATCAAAGCCGATACTTTATTCTCATCGAGAGATATTTTAATATTTGAAGTTCATGAGGGATGGGTTCATCTTGGGACAACTTTAAATGGAGATCAGCAGAAATATGCCCGTTGGCTTGCTAAGGGACCTCCATGTTCCACAGTTACTCAAGAAGGATTAGCGATTATAATGGAATTAATTAATTTTGCCCTTTTTCCTAAAAGAGCAGAGAGATTGAATGATCGCCTCATTGTTTGTCAAATGGTTGAAAGTGGCGCCAATGTTTTAGATGTTATCGAATACTATCGAATGCATAATCAAACAGAATTAGAAGCAATCAATAATGCAAGTCGAGTTTTTAGAGGTGCCCCACTTGATGGAGGAGCACCTTTTACAAAAGATATTTCTTATTTAAAAGGTTTTGTTGAGAACTATAATTTCCTTAGAAAAACAATCAAAACAGGTAAAGCTCATCAGATACCTTTCTTATTTGCAGGAAAAGTAACTTTAGAAGACGTTCCTGTCTTATATCAAGCTTATGAAGAAGGCATCGTGGATTTTCCAAAATTCCTACCAAAGCAAATTAAAGATTTAAATGGACTTATGGTATGGATGGCATTTTCTAATTTTTTTAATAAAATGAAATTAGAATCAATCAGTGATGATGGGACGAGCATTAGAAAAATTGCTTAGATAATTTTTAAACTGCCATACATTAATGGTGATTGTTTTTTAAATTCAATAATTCAATTTTATTAATGAATCATATAATGACTCTTTTTATTTCAAGTAGTTGTAATTAGCATTATCAG
>Ga0172367_10000276_pt1 | contig 78127 bp, 78 predicted proteins | sample Lak10m_FD_114542 | JGI IMG/M metagenome (GOLD analysis project Ga0172367, IMG submission 114542) | Freshwater microbial communities from Kabuno Bay, South-Kivu, Congo - kab_022012_10m | ecosystem: Environmental > Aquatic > Freshwater > Lake | place: Democratic Republic of the Congo: South-Kivu... | reverse complement strand
CGCAAAATTCTATTCGTAATCTCTCTAGAATCGGAGTGATATTCTGCAGCCCTATAGACATCTATGGTCTGACCGGGGCGAATTGGGATGACGTCTAGTACCAGCAGATCGCTGCGGCTGATATTCTTTACCAAGAATTTTGGTACAACCGGCTCTATCCTTGACATCAAGCTTCCTCCGGACCTTGCGCGTACAGCCAAACAAACCCCAAGCTGGGGCACTTGTGCGGCCTACTACCTATTACTACTTTAATTGATTCATGCGAACTTTTATAGGGATTCTGCCCAAAAGAGCATGGAGCCAAAATGAACAAAACCATTATAAAGAATATCTACGCGCTTGCGAACCAGCTGGACCAGGCTGGCATGTTCCGCGCCGCAGCACATATGGATGCGGCCGCAAACCTATTGATCCTCGCCGAGCAAGAGGTGAAAAAGTCAATCCATGTTACATTTAAGCGGGAAAAGGGCATGGTTGTTTGCGAACTAACCGTCCACGAGCTGGAGAATCCGAACGCGATGGGCCCTGCGATAAGGTTTGTCGGCAAAAACGTAAAAGCGGCTCGCAGTGCGGCCGCTAGCAAGATCGAAGAGCTGAAGAAAGAGCACAATGCCGGCGTTGTCGAGGCGTTCGAAGATGGGCTAGAGCCCTGAAACCTTCTTGCGCATAGAGCAGACCATCAGCGGGACGCAGTTGCGTCCCGCTATCTTTAGAGAAAGGTCGAGAGAGGCTGGCTCCTCAGACCTGACAGCACTGCTCATCACCCAATCCATAAATTCACCGCCACCGACATAGGGACTGGCCGCATTTATCTCGAAAGAAATAAAACCTGCAAGATTTCCAATTATGACGCATTCGTCATCAAAGTCCCTGTCTGCAATCGCGGCCACCATGCTGACCAGTCCTTGCAAGTCTGGCTCATAGGCACTCTTCTTGAAAAAACACTGAAGCGTGGACGCTACAGCTTCTGCTCGGTGCTCTGCGGAGCCCCAGCGCCAGGCCGCACTCGAATGTTTCATCGTGGAATCCTTGCATATCTGACGATGTCATACTCTTCGTTTGACCGCAGCGTTTCTGTCGCATAAAACATATGCTGAAAGTAAGGAAAATATTTATCGCCGTCAACTTGTTGTTTAACATGAGTAATTAGAAGCTCATCACAATCAGATAGAAACTGAGCATATACTTCCGAGCCACCGCATAAAAAGACAAAGCCCGAATCTGAATGCGCCTCTGAAATACTTCTGATCTCCGAGGGACCGGCAGGAGATCTCGTCAGAATATATGTTTTCCTGCCAGGAAGTGGGCGACCTATAGAGTTATAAGTGGCGCGACCCATTACCAGTGCATGGCCCAAGGTTACGGACTTGAACCACGCTAAATCCTCTGGCAGGTGCCAGGGCAGAGAGTTGCCGCGACCAATTACGCCGTTCTCAGACACTGCAGCTATTCCGATCAATTTGTTCATACGGCCATCTCAACCTTTGGTAAATCTGGATGGTGCGCATATCCGACCATCTCTACGTCCAAATACTGCAGAGCGAGCAGGTCATCTAGAGTAGACAGCTGTTTATTTATGCGAAATTGCGGCAGCGGCAGTGGCTCTCGGGTAATCTGGATCCTTGCGTTATCCAGCTGGTTCTTGTACAGATGCACATCAGAACCCTGGAATACAAGTCGACCGGGACGATGGCCAGTCAAATTGGCGAGGGCGTGGAGCAGGAATCCATATCCTGCGATATTTGTCGGATTTCCTAGATAGAAGTCATTAGACCGCATCTGGAAGGATAGATTTAGCCTGCCTCCAGCAATCTGTACTGCCCAGCTTACATGGCATGGCGGCAGAGCTGCTTCTGTCAGCACCTGCTGCGGATTCCAGTAGCTAACAAAATGGCGGCGGCTGGATGGGTCTGTCTTTATTCCAGAAACAATTGCGGCCAGCTGATCATAGCCAGAACCAGCGTGGCTGCCATTAAAGTTACGCAGCTGCCAGCTGTAGTTCTTTCCTGCATCACCTTCTGGGAGATGGGTCAGTCCTTTTGCGTCCAGGAATTCACGGGTAGTATTGCCCCTCCAAATGTTGATTTTTTTCTGCTCAAGGATCTTAGAGTCTGTCTGTCCCCGGAGAAACCACATCATCTCTTCGAATGCAATACGAAACGCAATACGACGCGTGGTCAATAGAGGAAATCCGTCATCCATGTCAAACACCATCTGAGCGCCAAAGATGCCTCGGGTCCCGACTCCTGTGCGATCATTTTCAACGTCGATGCCCTCATCAAGGATCTGGCGCATTATATTTAGATAGGAAGTCTCAGTCATCTATCAACCTCTAGTTTTAGTGTTACTTCACCGTGGTGTTTTGTTACATGAATAACTATGCCTGACTTACCAACAATAGCCTCCCATATCTCCTGGGTTTTGTCATGCGACACCCTAGAAAACTCGTAGGTGCCCCACTCTGAGCAGCTTCCTGAGCCCGCATGACACAGAAATAGAGTGGCGCTCATTTTGCTATTTGGTAGAAAACCGAGAATATCTACCTGGCGATTATTAAAGCGATATGTGCCTGGGCGCACAATCGTATCGTGCCCGGGCGGTTGTGCAAGGTACCCATCGGCAGGGTGAGACTCCACTGCACAGCTCTTGCGGAATAGTAAGTCGAATAAGCTCACATCTCACCTGCCTGATCACACTGCTCGCTGCCTGCGCAACATCTTACCGAACAAAGCCATATGCTCTGCTTCATTCGGTCGATGCCTGTAGCTAACAGCATCAGACGGCGCAATAAAAAGGGGTCGCCCTGCGGCGACCCCTCTTTCAGACCAGAGCTAGGCTCAGGACTTGCGGCCTACGGCGACGCCGCGGGCGTTGACAATGCCGATACCGATGGTCTCGAATACCGTCCAGCCGAGGCTGAGGCGATCCATCTTGTCGTTTGGTACGACTTCGACGTTCTGGCGGATTGGCATGACGCCGACCATGTCGGGCTCAGCGCAACCGAAGACGCTGCCGAACGGAACAAGCTTGCTGACGATGATGTCGGCGGTGAAGAGCTTGGCGTAGAGGCCGGTCTGGAGGATCTCGCGGTGCGTGACGGGGTCGACTTCAGCAGCCGAGGTACCACCCTGTGACGTCCAGAGGAGGAGGTCCTGGAAGTCGCGGATGTTCATGAAGAACTTGCTGGTGAGCAGGTCCCACTGATCAACTTCTGACTTGATCTCGACCATGTCGGCGCGTGAGATGCGGGCGCCGAGAACCTGAGCGGTGTTCTCACCACCGAGGGCGGCGTCGCTAGCGAAGTCGAGGGCGGCGAAGAAGTTCGCGTCCTCAGTGGCAGCGATCTCCTGCTTGGCCTTCTGGACCGTACGCTCGATGACATTGAAGCGGCGCTGACGGGCCTCGCGGATGCGGACGAGTGGGTGGCAGGCGATGTCGAAATCTGGGACGAATACGCGGTCGCCACGGACAGGGCTCTCTGGAACGGCGCCGTTCGCCGAGATTACGAAAGCGGCAACGTCGATGTCGCGCTCATAGAGGGGGAGAACGCCGGTGGCGAGCTCGTCAACGACGAGGCCGCGGCGAGCAACGCCCGAGTAATCAAGGTTGCGGCGGATTGGGAGCGCCATGGCCTGAGCAAGAGCAACCTTGCCGCCCTGGTCGAGGATGGCCTGACGAACGAGCTCGTCGCGCTGTGACTCGGTGGTCGAAGGACGGCCAGCGGCAACGGCGTTGGAGGGCATACCCTCCTCGAGGACCTTGGCAATGCGGACGAGGCTCTTCAGCGCGTCGCGGGTGGTAAGACCACCGAGCTCGCCTGAGTTATCAAAAAGATTTGACATTGTTTTCTCCGAAGTGAACTTAACTTACTCTTACTTGCACTTTGGGGACACGTAGTCACCAAAATTAATTACGCTAAACACCTACAGAATTAATAGGCTGCGTATGATAAGGGCTAGCAGAATTAATAGTGCAAAAAAGAAAAGACCGCCGAAGCGGTCTCTTCAGGCAACTCCTAGGTTGCTATCAGGTCAGGGCCTTGCCGGCGCCAGCTGAACCGAGGAACATGACCTTGACGCGATCAAACGTCTGGGTCGCGCCGGTCAGGTAGGCGGGGGTGGTGACAAGGCTCTGCGAGTGAGCGAACTCGACAAAGATCGCGCAGCCTGAGCTGGCAACCTTGTTCGCGCAGCCATTGTGAGCAAGCTTGCCCTTGTCTGCGCCGCTGCCGAAGCCGACGACGACACCGGGGGTGAGGCCGCTGCTGGTGAGCGAGCTGACAAAGTCGCCGGCCATCGAGTCAAGGGTAACCTCATAGAGACCGGGCTTGTCCCAGAGGGTAACCTTGCCTGAGGCAGTCGCGGTGTGTGGGCCGAGTACGGCGCCAGCGCTAACGACGAGGCCGGCCTTGCCGCCGACGACCGTGCCGAGCATGGTGAAGTAGTCGGGGCCGGTGCCCTCGTCGGCAAGGGCAACGAACGCCGCGCCGGACGCAGCGAGCTGCGCAACGGGGCGGGTGGCTGCCGCGTTAAGGTGGTAGCCGTCGAGAACGTCGGGAGCGGCGGTCTCGGTGCTGGTGTTGACCACGGGAGCGGTGCCGAGGGTCATGACCTCACCACCCTTTAGGGCGGCGAGCTCGGTGTCAAGAACATCAAAAAGGCCAAGCGGCTGGATGCCGGGCTGAACAGGATATAGAGCCATTGTAATTACCTCACTTATTTAGTTTGGAGTGGCCAGACTGCGTCTTGACCCCTAAAACATCACATATTACACTCTTTATTAGTTGTCAGATGAAAAAATGTGATGCAGTGGCTGCCGACATTCCCTCAGTTGCCTGCGTACCTGTTCTGCCAAAGTTGCTCAAGATCCTCCAGCTCTTTCCTAGTAGAGGCCTTAAGAATGTCCTCTGTGACGTGCTTGGCCATATCGATGTGAAAACCAATCCAGCGGTTGCGTATCTTGCGAATCTTGTCCATCGTCGTATCATCCCACTTGCCGGTCTCTCGCACTCCCAGAAAACCCTGGACTTCCTTTACGTGATCAGGGTTGTCTACGTCGCTCTTTAGCTTTGTAGGAAGACCGAGCTCGGTCCTTACCCCGTACCCAGTGGCAGCTCCAGATGAAATATCCTTCATCAACTGTGATGCGCGCCTTTCCTGGTCCTCTAGTTGGCTGCGAATAGTGTCGACCTGAGGTTTGATCTTGGTGTAGAGCTCCTCCATCGCATTTTCAAACTCTGAAACTGATTCATTAACATCTGAAATGCGATTCTTGATCTTCGGAAATCCAAAGCCAAGTGTGTCACGAAGGAAAGACAGGTCAAGTTCGCTGCCCGCCTTCTCGAATTGCGCAAATGCCTCTCCCAGTGCCCTGTTGTTCTCGGCGATACTGGCGACAGCAACTCCTACAGTGCCGGGATCCATCTGCTCTCCCTTTCCGGCCTCGCGCTCCAATGTCTTCCTGGCTAGCAATATGCTGTTTATCCGCTCGCGCATGGCCTCCAGAGCCTTGCGAGCAACTTCTGCCTTCTCCTTTTTAACCGGATCTGTGTAAGCGGCAGGGTCGTAAGAATCATCGGCAACTTCTGATTCAATGTCCGCTGCAAGCTCGGCTAGATCTACGCCTATCCCATCCTGAGCAGTGGCAGTCAAGGCTGCGCTAATCCCATCTGCCACGGCAGTGCCTACGCCGGCGGCAATTAGTGCCGGTGCCGCAGTTACGCCCGCCGCAGCCGCAGCCGCACCAATTGCTGCGCCACCGGCAGTGGTCCAGATGGAGGCCCAGTCACCACTCCTGGCGGAGTCTATGATGTCCCACGCAGATATCACCAGTCCTATTGGGCCCAGAATTTTTCCTCCAAATCCCTTTATCTTACTAAGGGCGCCGCCCGCCTTTTTTGCATTTTTTGATGTTTGTTCGATACTTTTGGATACGACGCCGCTATTGTCGCGAGATGTGGCTTTGGTCGACGTTTGACTTGTCGTCCGACCCTCCCCCGATACTAATTCGGCTTCCTGTATATCAGGTGCCTTGTGTATCTTTGATGACTGCGTCTGATCGGGATCTGGATCAAGAATCTCGGGCTCTGTAACTCCTCCCGGAGTCGTGGAGCCTAGTTGCGCTCGCCTTTGCAACACCGCAAGCAAATCCTGCGCGATTTTTCGCACAGCATCGGCTTCGTCATGTAGGTCGTGCGACTCGAGCGTCTCAGCAGTCTTCTCGAAGTCCAGCATTGCGTTAGCAACAAGACCCTGATAGGGGAAGGCGGATGGACGGCGGTTCAGCGCATTGAGAATCTGCTCATGAACCTGCTCTGGATTTCCAACCATGCCCCCTAGGCCGTCGGACTCTGCAACGAAAACCTCGCCCGGGTGGGCCTCCTCTATGATTGATTTTTCATCGCTTTTGCGCGGGCGCTTTTCACGGATTGCCTTCTCTGTGTCGGCGGCAGCGGCAACGAGCCGCTGGCGCGCTGCGGCTCGCTTATCTGCCAGATTTTTGGCAAACTCTTTTGCAATTTCATCGGCAATCGTCATTTGTACCTCTTCACTAGCCTTTGTAGAGTATATCTTTACTCTTTTGAGTAGATTTTTTGCAGCTCTCCGCGAACTCGATCTGCGACAGTTCCGATACCAGCGGCAGGGGAGCCATGGGCAGCGGAGGTTCCTCCGGGACCACTTGCGCCCGTGGGCGTGGAGGCGTCTGTACCAGTGTCGCCGAAAAATTCCTTAATACCCTCGTAGGCCTTGTTGACACCGTACGCTGCTCCGCCAATGAGAGCTCCTGGAACAACTACGAATTTAAGTATACCTGGCAAGAATTTTGTTGCACGCCATACCGCGCGAAGGCGATCCATGACGGTTCTGTGCCTGCCAAAGGTGTCGCCCAATATATTCCAGAGGCGATCAGGGTCCGCTGCACGGGCGGCAGCGGAGGCAAGACTGCGACCAACGACTTCGTGGGCCTTCATTATATCTCTTGTATTTATCCTGCCTGGAGCACGACGGGATATGCTTGTAATCTTTTCGGCGAGAGTATTTTTATCCACGCCCGCCAGATACTCCTTTCCCCTGCCTGTCTTAGACATCTCTACGAAATCATCTATTGCATCCTGGTCGCCATCGGCAGCTGCATCAAGAAGCTTTTTTATCACACTTTGAAGATGGCCCTCAGTCTTCCACATCCCCTTGATGTATTTAAGGTCGGAGAGGCTCTCGGGCCCCTTTGAAAGAAGGTCGGTAAGAGGCCTTAGCGATGACGTACTTAGCTTTTGCGCAAAACCCGGTTTTGGATAAATCGTCTTATGTATACCTATGGCCTCATGCAGAGCCTTTTTGCGACCCAGGTCGTCTCCGGTCAGTATTCCGTCTACTTGCGCCCGGGCAGCCTGAATGGCATCATCATCTGTTCCTTCTAGCGCTTTCAGGAAGCCAAGGATATCGTTCACTGCATCAGTAGCGGCGGAGTTCGCAGACTTGATCAGGGGAAATGCAGACGAAGATGTGCGGGCGAGGGATGGATCTTGGCTTACGAGCTTGGAAATGGTATCTATGGCGCGATCCTTGTCGATGCCAAGGGCGTCAGCAAAGCCTGCCAGAGCTCGGTCGAACTCTGGTACCCTGTGATCTGATTTTTTATATTCTTCCCAAGTCTTGATGATGTTCATCTTTCCTCTACCAAGCTGCAAGTAAAATTACGCCCTAGGCCTGGGCCTGACTGATAATAGCTCGCCTAATTTTCTGCACTGTGGCGCCATCTGTCAGCACCTTTTGCAGCCTGCTTTTCATCTCCGGAAGGTCTTTGTTGAATGTGAAGTAATATGCAGAGTCAGCTGGGTCTATTTGCCTGGCTAGCTCAGTTGCGGTGCTCTCAATTATGCTACCGATCTCCTTGGCGGCGGTCTCGTTTAGCCCGGGGTCTCCAAAGAGCGGGTTAACATCAGCAGAGTCCTTTAGAAGCTGCAGTAGCTGCCGTCTTGTTCCCCTGATAAACTGCAGGAGTTTAGTGCTCAGTATCGCCTGAGCACTAGTGGCAATGCTAACCCCAGCTAGAGCACCGTTCCAGTAGGCTAATTCGAGATGGTAGACCTCGTCTTTGGTCCCCTCGGTGGCCGGTTTGCTTGCTGGCGGCAGTCCAAGCTCCTTTCGTCTGCGATTGACTGCGGCTATAAAAGAATTTGCAACAAGTCTGCATTTTGTCTGTATCTCTAGGACAGTCTTGCGGACCTCGTCCATGTAGTTATCGTATTCCTCAATGGTGAATATGCCTTGGAAGCTTTTCGGCAGCTTATTCTCTACCGTTAAACCGCCTGATTCAAGGGCATACTGCATCTGACGCAAGGCCTGAGCGGCAGCCCAAGGCTCATCCTCTAGGGTTAGGCCTCCTCTTGGGAAACCGCGCAAAAAGGGGACCATCAGGAACACTGTGCCGTCTGATAGCGTGAATTGATTTAGAACACCCTTGTCTTCGTTTTCGGAAGCGGGAGTCTTTGCTCCTTTGTCAGCAGGAGGCGCAGGTGTTGGCGGAGCGCTTGGTGCGGAGGTCTTGGGCGGCGGATTGGCTAGGCCAAGCTTCGCGTTCATCTCTGCGCTGGGGCGGCCGGAATTGTCAAGAGGATTATCGACTCCAAGTTTCTTTGCGACTGCCTTGACAGCTTCGCGAGTCTTGTTGCCGTAGAGTCCGTCTACTCCATCTTTCTCAGGCCCTGTTTTTCCAAGGTCAATATTGGGATCCTGCTTCCTCAGGGCCTTTTGCAGGGCAAAGACATAATCAGTCCCTAGCGGCCGTCCCCGGCCAACACGAGATGGAGAGGCGAGGCCTTTGGAAGAGGCCTCAGGAGTTGCTGGAATAGAGGTTAAGCTGAGTACCATGCCATCTCCTTATATACGCGAGGGGAGTTTATCTAGTTCAGATGAAGCTTTTTTTATCTGGGCTGAAACGTGCTTATACAGCTCAAAAGCTCCCTGTGGAAAGTCTGGTCGGGCAATGAGCTTGGCCTTGGCATCGTCTTTCTTATTGTAGTGAGACACAAGCCTCTGGACTTTTAAATCATCTAGCAGAAGGCTCTTGGCAATATTGAAGTGTGGCTCACTCCAGTATTCACCCTTAGGATCATCCTCTATCTGATACTTGGCAAAAAAGGCTTCAAGCTCTTTAGCGCCCTTTGTTATGTACTCGTCAAATGCCTTTTCTGCCGCGCCAGCACCGCCGCCATCCTGTGACATTGCCGGGCCGCCAATCCTCTTGGCGGCAATTTTCATCTTGGCAATGGCGTCCTTGGCCACTTGAATATCGTCGTAGTTGGCAGCATTTTTATCCATGGCCCGATCAAGGCCTTCTATCAGGGCGGGAACAGCGGCTGTGCGGTTTTTAATTGCGTACTCAAGATGCCTGATCGCGTTTCTCTCTGCGGCTCCTGACAGCATCGGAACTGTGTTCTTGACAACGCTCAGCTCGCGAAAAAGGTCGGCCCATGCGGGGTCATCTGGCGCAACAACAAAAGCTGTGGACCCGGTGCCGGTACGCCTGCTAGCATGGCGTACAATGGCAAGGGCGTCAAAAGCCCCGCTGGCGGCCAGGTCCACCATGAGTCCGCCGATAATAGCTTCGGCCTTCTTTTTCCTGATGCTCATGGCAAACTCCTAATCAAGAAAGCTTTGCAGCAGCTTCGCGGAGCGAGGCGGCCTGCTTAAAAAGTCCGGAGGCGTCGGCCTGATCGGCTACCACTCGCAGCTGGTCGGCAACCGCAGCAAGCTTCTTGCGCTTGCCGGCGTCAAGCATCTTCATGGCTACAGCCTGGCGATCCTGGGCAGTCATTACCGTAGCATCAATACCCTCGAGCTTTACCGACTTCTTGTGAACATCATCAAGCATGTCGCTGAAGTAGGCCTCGGCACGCTTGTTTAGCTCTGACTGGATATCCACATCTGCGCGGGCCTCTTCCTGTCGGAAAACGCTCTTTGGCATAGTGGTCTGACCAGCCATCTTCTTTTGAACTTCTGCCAGTATACCGTCTACATCCACAAACTTAGACATCACTCACCTGCTTTGATCTCTCGAAGACGAGAGGCTGCTAATTCGACCATATACGCTGCAGATTGATTATTAGCTAGCAGCGAGGCAGTTTTATCCAACTTGTCCGCTAGCTCATCCAGCTCATCATCGCTCATATCATCATCCGCATCATCATCAACAACAACGACAGAATCCGCCAGTCGCTTCTCTCTCGTATCTGAAACAGTTTCAGCTGGGCTGTCGCCCTTTAGCTTCAACACTGCACCACGGAAAGCCTCTTCTGCCTCCGGGCCGCCATTAATTACGGCGAGAATGAGCTTCTCTGTCTCCGTCTTGGGATTGCGTGGCGAGGCAACGCAGAACTCGGAGCAGCCCGACGCATCAACAACCGAAACACAAAAAAGATCATTTAGCTCATCGAGCCATACACGCACGGTTGCCGACTCATCGCACTGGGCTATTTCCTCGTGCATGGTCTTGAGCCAGCTATCCACATCTGTTGCAACAAATTTGCGGTTGCGCTGGTTATTCTTTTGCGTGAGTGCGTCTGCCCAAGCAGACACAAACTCGTCACGAATATCCATGCCCGTATCGGCCTCAAACATGCTTGCAAACAGGGACAATTTCTTATTCATATCAACCTCACAACCACATGAATTCAAGCATGGGGTTTACACTCGTAGGAGGCACACACACCATGGCCACCGCTGGCTGGGAATCCATTAGCTGCTCGCTCGTAAGCCGACCACCGGAGCTGACATAAAGTGCAGCATTTAGAGGATAAGGCACGGCGGTCTCGTATTGATCAGTAGCAAAAATGCAGCCGCTTGGGTTTGGCCAAACAGTTACCTTGTTGCTGCCCAGCGTGGAATCGTCCCCCGGCCGATTTGGCACATAATAAGAATACCTAGCGCGTATCATTACGCTGTCATTAGTCGTAGACACAGGGCTGATGCGCGCATTCAGTGCGGTTCCAGCGACGATGTTCACTGCTCCATTCACTGCGATTAGCTCTACCCCTGCTATGTCAGAGGCGAAACTATACTGCAGAATATTCGCATTTTTGAGGAATGCGATCTTGTCAACAGCAAGTAGCGGCACCCCGGTGCTCAGATCAATCTCTGACTCAGAGGGAGTGACAAGAACAATTTCGTCGATCACCGGACGCACATGGGCAACTTCCCTGACGTCTTCAATTATACCGAATGGAGCAATGCCATCGCTGACGCCTAGTACGATTTCATTACCGACAAGCTTGTGCTGGCCAATCATGCCAGGCAAAAAGGTGGCATTTGGATCAAGAGGCCGCTGAGTCGGCCAGTTTCTACCAACATGAATTGGCCTAAGCATCAGTCTTCTCCTAGCACGCTTACCATGTTGTTGAGGAGCGCATCAACCCTCCCAGCAAGTGGGCTGCCGGCCTGATCAAGCTCGCTCGCAGTGCCGGCGAGCTGCTGCGCAATGCCAGAGAAGTAGCCAGCTTCTGGTGCTGGTGAGTTCTCTTTGATCGCCTGCTGCATGCCGGCTGCAATTTCGTCTGCAATGTCAATTGTTGCCATAACCTTCCTCACTTTCTATAGGGAAATCCCAAAAGAAGCATATATATCCGTCTATTTCTTCAGAATCTAGACCCAACTCCCTTAGTTCGCGTATCTCTGACTGAATCTCAAACTGGCTAAAGTCAAACATGAGCGCCTCTTTTCGGCTGATCGATGTTCCTTGCCTTGCTGGTACCGGACATCCGCGGGGCGGATACCATTATTTACATTTATTGATCTGCGTCGAGAAAATAACGAAAACGGAAAACCCCGCCGGGTTGCGGCGGGGTTCTCTTTGGCTTCGGCTCTCGCTCAGATGTCGAACAGAGCCTTGCCGAGGCTGCGCCAGTCGCGGACATCAACACTGCCCTTGTCGGAGGCAGTGCGGGTGTTCGACTCTCCGCCATCAACTACGCCCATCTGTGGGACGATGCCGGCGGTGCGGGCCTGTGGCTTAACGTTGCCAACCATGCGCTTGAAGCTGTCAAAGTTAGCATCGCTGCCGGTAGCAAGGGTCTCCGCGCACTCATCGAGAGCGGCACGACCCTGGCTGATGAGGCCGCGAGCCTGGGCGTCGATAGCAACCGCGTAAGCGCGCTTGTAGCGGAAGCCAATATCCTCGTTCGAGCTAGCTGACTTCTTGAACTCAGAAACAAGGCCCTTGGCGAACTCGCTGTCGGTCTTGCCGAAGTACTCGCGGTAGTACTTGACTGCTTCGGCATCGACGGCAGCCACGGCTACAAGGGCGTCGAGCTGCGACTCCTTGATCGTACCCTGGCGTACGGCGGTAGCAATTCCGGCAGCAGCCTTCTTGACACCTTCCATGGTCTTCATCGCCATTTCCTGGGCCTCGAATACGCTCTGGACGTCCGAGTCGGCATCGCCTTGCGTCTTCATGCCGAAGTCGAGCTTGCCTTCGCCCTTGCCGTGAACGTTGAGCATCGGGTCGGAGCTGACCATGTCCATCTTCGCGGCGCGAGCAACGAGCTGCTGGCGCATGGCGGCACGCTTGGACATGTCATCCATGGCATCGGCCTCCTCGTCCTTGTCCTCCTCATCCTCGGCCTTCTCTTCTGCCAACTCCGCGACATCCTCGACCTTATCCTCGAGCGCCTTGAGCTCTTCGCGAAGGTCGTTTAGGGCCTGCTCCAGGTCATCGTGAGATGGGTCGCCTTCGATGTGCTCATCGATGGCGCTCTCAACCTCTTCAGCTACCTGATCAAGCTCCTCGTCATCAAGAGCCATGGCGGCGTCCTCGGCGCAGGCATCTTGATACGCAGCAATGCGCTCATTTGCCTCGATTACGGCCAGGTGGCTGTCGCGAATCGCAGCGCGAGCGGCGAGGCGAACGCTTGGATCAGCCAGGTCGGCATCGCGGACTAGGAAGCGAAGCTCGCTGGCGAGTGAGTTTAGCGAAGCGTGAGCCTCGAACATCCCGCGCTGCAGTGAGGCAGTGGCAGCCATTGGCGCCTCTACGTCAACATCGCTAACGCCGGCGTCGTCACCAAGGACTGCGGCCTTGAGGTCAGCAACGCAGCCTTCGAGCTTCTCAAGAGCGCCCATGACGCGATCCTTCATGTCATCGGCCTCGTTACCAGGAGCTGGCTCTGGAGCTGGCTCAACCATTGGAGCTGGAGCCGGAGCAGGAGGCGCAGCCATGCCAGCATCAGCCGGCGGAGCTGGCATCGGAGCATCGGCAGCTGACTCCTTGGCTGCATCGAGCTCGGCCGCGAGCTTGGAAATATTGCCTGCACGAATCTGAGCCATGAGCTGCTTGCCGTACTCTGGCGATACAAATAGCTCTCCCCAGGTCTTGCCGGCAACGTCGCTCTGCTTATTGAGGTGAACGTTGTACGCATCCCCAGCGGTTACGCTGAAGACTTCCTTGTCGCCGGCAAGAACCGACCAGCGTGAGCGCTCAACATTGGCAGACTTCGTCAGACGAGCCTTGAGGCCGGCGCGCTGAATGAGCTCCTTTACCTTCTGATCAGGGTTGCTGACCTTGGTATCGAGCTCCTCACCGTGGAGGTGATGATCGCCGTCGCGGAGATCCGGGTCGCCCATGGGGGCGTAAGCCTTTGGCTCTTCGGTGCCCTGAGGATATGCCTTCTTCTTCATGGGCTTCGCGCCCTTTGCGGCCTTGGCATCATGCTCTTCCTTCATGCCTTTCATGCCCTTTGTTGCCTTGGGCTCCTTCTTCTCATCTTCCGAGTCCTTCTTCTCGGCCTTCTTGCCCTTCTTCTTGGCAGCTTCCTTGAGGATCTCGAGACGGCGCAGGAGAGCGGCCTCGGCCTTCATCAGATCCTTGTCATCAGCGTCCTGACCTTCGTCATCAGAGTGATCATCGGCCATCTGAACAACTTTGCCGGAACCCTTGGTGGTGTCAACGACGACTGCCTTGTTGCCCTGCATTGGCACGGCCTTTAGCTCAGCGGAAATGGCACGAAGCTTCTCTGCGCGGGCAGCGCGACGCTCGTCCAGCGATGCGCGGTGAAGCATCTCCTTTACCTTCTGATCTGGATTAGCTACGGAAGTGTCGAGCTCCTCGCCGTGGAGGTGGTGATCGCCCTCGCGTAGATCTGGATCGCCCATGGGGGCATAAGCCTTTGGCTCTTCTGTGCCCTGCATGTAAGCCTTCTTACGCAGATTAGCACGCTTCCGTAGTTCATCAAACGTCATAATATCTCCTGTTCCCACTCCCGCCTTCTGGGTCGGGAGACACGATTTCAAACTATCCAAACTGTTTTTAATAGATGTTATTCTTTCAGAAATGGCATCAGAGTCTTTTTTGTACTCGGCTGCACCTTTTTTCAACGGAACGTCCCTATATACGGATGCTAGCCCAAACAAATCGCCCTCTGGAGGAGATCCGTGTCCACCAGACGTACTGTTCCGCCCAAACGGATCAATCCCTGTGCCTGAGCTGGCTGTGCCAGCCGGATCGCCAGTCATGGGCCCTCTGGTCCCTGTTCCGGACCGGGCGTCATCGCCCAGCGGAGACGATCCAGTCGCGGAAGAAGGGGGCATACTAGTGACACTGTCAGATACACCAAGCGCAAGTTCGGTGAGCCTGCCTATTGCCTTGGATGCCTCCTTGACCATATCCTCGGAGTCAGAAAGATTTTTTATCCTTGACAAGGCCTTAAAGAGTTCTTCACTCTTATCGTCACCTGAGGTAAGGAGAGCCGAATGGATAGCGCTCAGACCAACCTCGTTCATGTACTCGAAAAGTTTCGACGCCGCCATTCCTAGAGCGCCGGTTTTTTCATCATTAGCCTCTACAAGGCCAATCAGTTCAAACAAGCGATCAAGCGATACGTCCCCGGGCGGGATGCCTCTTGTGACATCTTCCTGCAGGCTGCCAATCTCGCTGTCAACGGCAGCAAGCACCTCGAGCGGCACGCCCTTAATCTTGCGCAGCGCATCTGCCTGCGCGCGATATTCATCGAGACTGGCAACGATCTTGCGGATCTTGGCACGAGGATCTGCTCCTGTAACCACAATGCTGAGCTCGATTGGATTCAGATCAAGATTTATTTCGCCGTAATGGGTTCGCGCCTTTACGTGACCGCAAAATTCAGAAGCTACGGTGGCCACATTCTGGCACTCGCTACAGATCGAGCGACCGACGGCGGTTCCCATTGAGACGTTTGTGGCGTATCCGGCCTCTACCTTGCGGGCGAGGTCTGGGTAATTCTTCTTGTCAAGTGCAAAGAGCGCATGAACACGCTTGAACTTTGGGTCATAAAAAGTATCAACTATTACGCCCCGGATGCCATCAACAGAGCTGGACACATGGTCCTTGCACAGCGGCTTGCCGATCCAGTTTTTATAAGCCTTTAGGAGCTCGCTCTCTGGAAAGATGTCTCCATTGTTATTCTTCGTTGGGCGAATTCCATCGGGACTAACCCAGCGAGCAGTTTCGCGACCGTCTGCTGCATCATAGCGCTCAAACCAACCCGCAACAGCCTTGCCATCAGCGGTCTTAATGACCTCTCCGGTCTCCTGATTTATAAGAGCTGATTCGGCAGCATGCATCATGATGCAGCTAGCATAAAGAAAATCGTCAACGTATGGCGACAGTTCAGTGGCGCCCCGCTTCTTCTGCTCCGCTCGCAGAGTATCGGTAACGGCAGCAAATCGAGCATGCACTGCCGGATCGTCATTTAGCTTTGCATTGCTGACAATTCCCAGGGAATTGCCGGCAATAAAACCACTCTTGATAATGCTCATTCTTCCTCCGCGCTGCCTTCCTGGTCAGAAGGGGACTCTGACTCGTCAGTGCCAGTGGCTACCGGCACCGTTTTATCGCTTAGCCATGAAGGAATATTCTTCGTGTCTACAAGGGTGGCGGGGTCAGATGTTCCGTATTTAATTATCATTTTGTTACCTTTACGAGCGAGAAGTCGGATGCCAGTTTTAGTTTTCCAAGTATATTCTTGTCTATGTGCGAGATCCACTCGTCGCGGGCGCTAACCAGTACTTTTTCCAGATAATTATTGATTTGTTGCTGAGATGCTTTTGCGTCCGCGACAAAGCTCTCTGCGTCAAAGTCATCCATTATGGTCATTAGATTTATAAATTCGGTGCGGGCCTCTGAGAATGTATTCAGTATTACATCTCGTATCTGATCGGTTCTTGACTCAGAATATAGCTTGCCATATGACACTAGAACAAGGGAGAAAGACTTCACGCAGTTGTTGAAATGTGCCCGCAGCTTGTACTGGTACTTCTTGAAAAGCGCACCAATCGGAATAAGCTGGTCTCCAGATGTTATCTGGTCCAGCGATTCGGTTAGGACTTCGGAAAACTCATTGAACTTCTCGACATGCTCGCAAAATTCTTTGATCTTGTCCCTGAGGTCTGTTGCGCGCGCCTTCTCGCCCTCTGAGACCGGAACTGAAAATTCCACATTTGAGTTTTTACGCATGCTGGTCACCACTCACTCAAGAGGAAATGCAAAAGGGACTGCCAGATTGCCCGGACGATCATTTAGGAGGCCCGGCTCCCGCGTAAGCTGTCCACGCTGATCCTCGGAAAGCATGGTTCGCGCCATTGCACTGGCCTGATTGCTGGCAATCTGCCGGGCCTGGTCGGCAGTCATATTCTTGATAGCCTTGAAGCCGCCATTTTTTTCCGCATATTCGCGCAGCATCTGAGCGCCCTTCTCGTCAAGTGCTGCCTGGCCAATAAACAGGTCAAAGCAGTGGTCTTCCAACCAACCGCGATGGGCTCGAAGGAAATCATCTCTGCCCTGGGCCACCCTTACATTTTGCTCTGCAAGCTTGATGGATGCAGGCAGTTCTTTTGGGGCCGGCGGAGCAGGTAGATTGTGGGTGCCTTTTGCCGCAATGACGAAAACATAGGAGTTGCGATGTATGCACACAAACTTACTGGACTCAGTTCCTCGGACGTCGCCGGCCTCGCTCTTGTTCTTCTTTGAAAGAAATATCTCTAGAACAGGGGCTGCGGCAAACTGCTTGGCAATCTCCTCATTTAGGGCAGAATTTTTTACTTTCGCCTTTACCCACTCTGGGTGCAGCTTGCGAAAAGTAATTCGAGCCGTGGTAGAGACATAAACCTTCTTACCAGTAGATGGATCCGTTATTCCGGTGGGCTCCGGTCCTGCGTTTTTTATCATGAATACCTCGACAGTATCTGTCCCATAATATAGGAGATCTGGGATGCATCCAGGCCTGACAGCAGGTTCTTTAGTAGGCCAAATACCGCCCCGATGCCAGCCGACGGATTCTTTCGTTTCTGAGCCAGATCGGTGCCTATTTGGCTGATTTTACGAATTATGCTCTGCTTGAAGCTAACCCGCTTCTCGGGAGACACTCTGCTGACCATGTAGCCGATTAGAGAGCCAACGCCGTTGATTATCTGCTCGGTATCAATCTGGTCGGCAGCACTTTTCATTAGCGCCGCGTCAAGGAAATCCGCTGCTGCATAATGGCCACTGGCATCTGCCAGATGTGCCATGCGTACTATATCGGCTGAGCGTGCGGCCGCCTTTGTGAACTTCTCAAAATCCTTTGGATTTGCCTTTATTTTCTCTCCAAACAGGTGAGCAAATTTCTGCTCCTCGGCATAAGCAGGGCCCTCGCCGCCCTGGAACTTTGACCTTATATGGCCAACCTCGTGACACAGGGTCACGGCCATTTGAAAAGCCCGGTCTAGCGGTGACGAGAACTCGCTTTTTATTCTATTTGCGGATATGTATATTTTTTTTGGATTATCGGATACGACCTTGCCATAGTGGTCTGGCTGGCCCGTCTCTACAACTACATCTGTAATTCCTGAGAAATAGCCGGAGCCCATGACCTTTTCTGCAAGCTCGATGCCCTCTTCAACGTATCCTTCTTGAGGCTGGACTTCTATATCCGCGGCAGTTTTGTTCATGTTCTTGAAAATATGCATGACCAATGGCCAATCCTTCTGCCCCGGCTTGCGACCGGACTGGGACTTGAAGGCTTTCTTTGCCTTTCTCCAGGTTTTTTCCTGTGCCTTGCTTAGATACTTGGGCATAGTGCTCCTATTTGACTCAAAATCGGCCCAATATCGTACTAGTTTATTCTTATGTTTGTGCTGGGCAGCCGTCTACTTGCTCTTGATTGCTCCTGGCACTGCTGTATTTATTTCCTCTGCAGTAGGAGGAATGTGCAGTTTCTGGAATTTATCTCCCGCCGGCACCAGTACTAAGTGCTCCAAGTGAAGGTGTACGCCTTTGGCGCGGCCCGTCTCACCCATCGTGCCTATGAGATCCCCTTTCTTCACCCTCTGGCCCTGTATCACTGATATCGAGTCAAGGTGCATGTACTTGTACTGGTGGCCATTTCCGTCGCTGCCTTTGCGATAGATCACTACCATATTTCCTGCAGTGCCGGCTGGCCCTGCGTGCAGAATGTATCCATCTACGGCTGCGTACGCAGGGCCCTTGCCAGCCCCAATGTCGACGCCATAGTGCATGCGCCTAACCCCGTCAATAGGGCTAACTATCGTGCCGAATCCGGACGTTACCCGAGGCGGGCGAGCACCGGTCGGCAGGCTCTTGGTGGCATCTACTGGCTCATCACCATGATCATGCTCATCGTCATGTGCGTCAGGAAGAGCTGTCTCTGACACGGTCTGCTCCAGGCGACGTGAAATCGGCGCGCGCCACTTCTCAAGTCGCTCTTTTACTTTTTGAACCTGAGTCTTCATATTTTAACACCAAGTTGCGCGGCTCTGCGTATCTTATTCCTTATTTCTAGATCAATATTATACATTTCTTGATCCGGCTTTATCGACCACCTGAGCTGAGCCGCTTCGCGCAATAGCGGCACCCATCTGCGATCTTCTTTGGCAGCATCGGTATTGAAGCCAAGTCTGTCGATTTTGGCCAAATAATCGCGCAACTTGCGCTTAACGGCAGATGTCTTTTTGCGAGCATCTAGCGCCATTTGCACGACAACAGTTGCGCGCCGAACCAGCTCTTCAATCCGGCCGCCGGCATCAGATAAGACCTCCAGTCCAGCGATATCCTGGCGAGATTCGCATTGACGAATAAAAGCGGCAAGCCGCATCTCTGCGGCTCGATCCCCTTTTCCATAGGCAGCTATATCGGATTTTATATTCATACCTTAGATCGGCGGTAGCGGTGGTTCTGCGCCACCCGGCGGAGGCCCGGCGCCCATATCCGGCGGCATTCCGCCTCCCATGTCAGGAGGCATTCCGCCTTCTGGTGCGGCCTCTGCCCCTACACCTGGGAGAGGTGCCTCATCCTTCTCTATGATTGGTGCATCGGGATCAAGCGTACGCAGTTCTGAAAGAGACATCTTTGCAATCGCTGCCATTTCTTTTGCAAGAATAGCCATCTGAATAGCCTCCTTGCGCTGATTGGCTAGCTCGTCCTGGAAGTCCAGGCCAAGGCTGCGATACACGGTGCCGCGACTAACTCCAACAGGAGCGGTAGGAGGAGTCTTTTCCATAAGATTGAGCAGGTGCCCGATGTATGTATCAACATCGTACAGGGTCATCTGGTTCCACTCTACATCGGGTAGTACCAGGTGCTTTTGACCGTCGATTGTCTCATAAAAATCATTAGCCTCTGCCATCGGCGCAAAGATCTTGTTTACGAGCCAGTTAGTCATCTTCGTACGGAAGTTATTATACCTCTGTCGAATGACGTCTAGTGCCACGGAGGCCGACGCGTATGAGGCGCCTTCTTGAGTGATGACTGCCTTGGGCACCATTAGGCCAATGAAGATATTGTCCAGGATAAAGTTTAGGTCAGCGGAGATGTCAAGAATGCCGCCATTGAAGCCAACCCGCTCAATCGTGACATCCGGATGAGTAAACACCTTGAAATCCTTGTCATACTGAGCGTGCTCGAACACATCTCGCATGGCTGCTAGCTCTTCCTGGCGCGGATAGTGGCCATCTGCATTTGATGCACCAACCTTGACCAAGGTCATTGGATTGACCATTGCATCAGCCTGAATGAACTTGTTCTCGCGGAATAGATCCCACAGAACAAGATCCTTCCATACCGAAACAATAACGGAAGAGCCGTGCGTGTTGTATGCAGTCGACTCGTTCTTCAGGTGGCTGATGTTAAAGTTGTCCAGCGGAATGTACTCATTGCGAGCAATTGCATCTAGCAGGCCCGGATCCATTTTGTCGCGATAAGCGCGATGAACGGGGTCGTTTGATTGGACAATCTGCAGCAGTTTGGGATCTGGCTTCAGCGCAATAATCGATTCGCCAGGTACCGGCGTGCGCTTAACGACTACATAGTCCGGATTGTGGCAGTATACTTTTGACCACATATTGCGAGTCTCGTCATACTCGGCATATGGAAAGACCTCGCCAATCATCCAGTACTCTAGCGCCACCTGCTGTACCACGTTGAATAAATCAACTCGCTTTGCCATCTCGAGATACTTTCTCTCGATCTTCTTATCCTTGCACTTGATGGTCATCTTGCTGATCGGATAAGTTGCATGCAGGTTTATGGCATTTCGAACCAGAGGATTGGTCTCATAAAACGCACGATTCCATGCATTTGCAGTAATGCGGTCACGCGGCAGCTGTAGGTTTGCCGTCAGGAATAGCGGCGAGTACAGATTTGGCATCATATTGGTCGTGTTGCCACGACCTGCAATGTGCAGCTGGCCGCCTAGCTCTGAGGCGGCAGCAGTCTTGATAAGGCTCTGCTTGCCCGCTGCAACGGCAGTACCAAGAGCAATCCGAGGATCGCCGCCAACGGCGCTCTTTTTTAGAATCTCTTCCTCGACCTGAGCACGACGCTCCGGTCCAAGGGACCGCAGCGCCGCTTCGCTAATAGCAAGTTCGCGGGTACGCTCCGGTACCGAGACATTGGAATAAGCCGGTGGTCGATATGGCGTCTTGCCATCCGGCCGCGATGCAAGAGCGAGCGGCTCGGGAGGAGCTTGCCAATCAACAGTTCCCCACTTGTTGTGATTATCTACCATATTCTACCTCAACGCATTCTTGGGATATAGCCAACGATGGGAACGACTACGTCATCCTGCTTCTTTTTGCTTACACCCTCGGAACTCTGCTCAGTAAATTTGCGAGTTACCATGAACTTGTAAGCTGTATAAGCATACATCAGTGCCATTAGTCCGTCGTTCTGGATAACTCCTTTCTTGTACGTTTTAAGCACTATGCCATCTTTCGTCTTAGTGTGGGTTTCCATTGAAGTAATGTGATCCACAAGCCAGCCCAGTAGCTCGAGGCTGTCCCCTTTTGCCGGTATCTTTATTCTACCGCGCTTAAAAAGTGCAAATATCTCATCAAGGACCTGATCCTTGTTTACGCCTACCATTAGGTCTTTTTCGTCATACGAGAAGGCACGCTTGGAGTTGCTCAGGTTTGTGCAGCCGAGGAATTTGTCCTTAAGCCCTTCATTGTGCTGCACTAGTCGAACAAAATCATTACCATAGTAGAAGTCGGCGGCCGACTGGTCTATGTGAAAATCAGCTATTAGCTTGCGGACAACATTCATTTTGTAGTCTGGGTCATTCTTCTTTAGCCTTACGGCATTTTCTACGGTCAGCACGCCCGTATGATCAACCGACATTATAACTGCACAGGTAAACGACTTGCCGCGCTTAACCTCTAGGTCTGCGTCCGACTCTACCTTCTCGCCCCAGTCCATGCCAAGAAAAAAATTCTTTCCTGCTGGGTTTGTTATGCTTTTTGCGACGCCCCTGGACTCGTCCAGGGCGGTGGCATACAGCTCCTCAAGGGTAATTGGAACCTCGCTGGCCGAATAGAACTGCCCCTTTGTCTCGTTTCGCCATGCTCGCTCTGAAGCGTTTTTATTGTGCTGCGGCCAGTACTCGAGAACGTTTTCTTTTGTGAACAGCGGGCTGAGCATCATGTTGAAGTGATAGCCTATATACTTCTGCGGATCGCCCTTGGCGTTTGTCGGCCTGGTCGATATCCAACGACCAAGATCGACCGCTTCGCGCTTGTCCTGCGTTTTAAGGCATGATGGGCACTTGATTAGATTTTCTTTGATCCAGATCTCGTTCCAGTCATCATTTTCCAGATTATAAAGAAAAAAGTAATGATCGCAGTGTTTGCACCGCAACTGATAAAAGCGCTGGTCTGAATCCTCCCACATTGTCCAGAAGAAAGACCCGGAGTGCTTGGGAGTGCCGAAAAATACTTGGACGCCCTTGGTAGGAGCACCGTATGGGGTTGCAGTCAGAACCTTTAGTGTGTTCTCTATAGCGCTGCGGGTCATGTCCTGGCATTCGTCGTAAAGCAAAACATCCTGCGTACTACCACGAATACGGTCGCCGGACTTGCCTATCGAGTCGACGCGAATCTTGCTCATTCCGATAAAGTTTTTCTGCGTCTGCGTGTCTTCTAGGTCCACCGTCCTGGTAACCTTCAAGGCTCGCTTGCCAACGTAATTATCCTTGGCGCCGCTAATCAGATTTGCAAGAATATCTTTTGCATAGACGCCGCAGCGTTTGAGATCTGGGAAAACGTGCATCACTCGAATGGGTGGCTTGCCAGATTCAGTGCTATACAGCCCAGAGCTAGCCATATGCAAGCTAAGTACTCCGGCCATGATGGTGGCACCGACCTGGCGGCCTTTTAGCAGAACTATCGGTTTGGCCTCTTTATTTTCTACCTGAGCAGATACTGCCCGGTATATTTCTGCCATGTACTTCCATCCTGACCCGGATAGGTCGAATGGTTTTCCGTCTATGGTCAGATTATTTTCTGCAAAGCTAACGGGATCAATGATCGAGATGTCTCTCTTGATTTCATTGAAGATGTCTTTTGACGTTAATGCCTTGACTTTCTTAGGGCTTACCATCTGCTTTCTCCATAAACATAAATCCGGCTATTGAAGCCGGACTTATTGCAATCTGATGCCACATTCAGTGTTTTAGCTTGTCGGATATATTCTCGAAAGTCTCGTTATCTTCTTTTGAGGCGCTGCCTTCAGGCTTATTATACAGCACTGGGACAGGGGCAGGCAGCTCGATTTTGTACTTTGACAGCAGCTTTTCGATAAAATCCTTTAGCTCAGCCTTGTGCTCTCGCACAAGCTCTGCTTTGTGAGCAAACTTATTTTTGACATCATCCATGACTTGCAGCCCGTCTATGCCTGATCGGCGTAGGTCTATTAGGCCTGCAATATATGACTTGATCTCGGCAAGACCATGCTCGACGTCCCCTGCGATAACAAGCTTAAAGCTAGCAGATGCCTGCTTCCTAAGGGATGCTTGCTTGGTCAGGTGTGAAGCGGAGTCAAGGCAAACCCTGCGGCGCAACTCATCTACTTTGGCCTCGACGGTCTTGAAGTGCTCGCCGGATTCGGCACTAAGGCCGTCCTGCTTTAGCTCGCTTTTAACAAGATCCTTATACAGTTCATCCCAAATGGTCATATTTGCCTCAGGCTGGATAGGACTTGTTGCCTACGCTCTGGGTGCCGACCTCTACCTCTTCTCCGATCCGGCTAAAATCGCGATCAATCAGCATTCCCTTCTCGCGGAGCAGTGAGTGGACTGATAGGTGGTCTCGATCAGTGAAGCCATACTTCTTCGCCAGGTCGCGATAAACTATTTCGATATTGCGACCATAGGTCACATGTGAGCGAATTATGATATTTGTGATTTCGTGGAGGAAAGGGTCTGCCATCAGCACTATGCGGGCAGATGAGGCCTCTTTCTTAAACTGACCTGACTCCCACTCCATATAGGCGCGAACCTGGATGTCTGATGGCTCTTCGAGAGTTACCGGCAGCAGAGTCTCCTGACCGTCAGTTTCGGCTCGAATGTAGTAGGCCGGGTCGCCATCGGCGCCAATCCGCGTAAACACGGACGAGGACAGCTTAAAGGCCGCAGTCTTGCGGCGTGACTTTTTGGAGGCAAGGCCCTCAAGCGCCTCTTCTAGTCGGGCAACGTAGTCGTAAATTTTGTCGCGGATGCCCTCCGCCTCTTCCTCGTCGATAATATTCTTTTCGTCCGAGCGAATAGCCTTGCTGATCTCGGCATCGAGGCGCTTTAGATAGGCAATAGCGCGCTCGCAGCCAACCGTAGTATGCCCCTTGTGGCGCGGGATCGCGTCCATCTTCTGAGCCAAGTAAGACAGGAACTTGCTGTGATCGCCGTGATGCTCCCAGTCGGTATCTTCGTCCTCATCGCCGTCCTTGTTGCGATCAAGCGACTTGTCCGAGCCAGGAAGAATGTCTACTTCGAACATGGAGTCATCATCCCCTTCGCCAAGCAGGATGTCATCATTGATAATGTCAAGAAGATCGTCATTCATTGTTTTCCTCATCAGCGAACAAATCGTCTAGGACCTGCTGTGTTTTTTTCAGATCAGGGCCTACTAATTCTGTGTTTTCCGTAGAATTTGCATTTATTATTAGCCCAGCATCATCCTGACTGGCATAGCCATAGATGCCGTCAAACAGGTTTGCGTTGCCGGGATTGTCCCAATAGCTGGCCAGCGGGTAGCTATAATAGTCATGAATGCCCATGGCTCCGAACATGCGTGGGTAAACCTGTATAGCGTCCATAGCAGAGTCAGATATACCGGCGCCCGGCTCGCCATAATCACAATGAACAACCCTGCCGTTCTCGGCAAGCTTGTCCGCAAACACACACCGGCCCTGACCGTACATGGCGTAAACAGCAACATTGTGCTGCTTTTGCACATCCCTGGACTCTGGGTCGACATTCGCCAGTGCCTCCATCCGCAGGACAGAATCGCCGGCATTGCGACAAGCCACCTGAATGCCAAGACCAAATGGGCAGCGATTTATTCCATCCGGAGTCCGGATAACAGCTAGCTTTTTCAACATGACACCTGTTCTATGTACTTCAAGAAATCTCTTACTGCCTTGCTGGAACCGGCAGACTTCCAATACTTGCGATTTCTCTCTTTCCCGCAATAAGCCTCTGTTGGGATTGCGGAATCAAGTGCATAGGCCTCATACACCCGCTTTTTAAGCGATTTCGCGGCTCTTTTGCGATACTCATCCAGCTGGCCCTGGAGGCCCTCGCCCGAGCCATAGTCATAATTTTGTCTAAAAAACGGCGGAACGCGAGCGTCGTCGCCCGTCAGCGGATGGTCTTCCGACCAGCCGGCAGTCGCCCGAATAACGCATTCGGCGCCAGACCCATGATCTCTGTGCAGGGCAAGAGCTTCATTTATTATGTTTTGCTTCCAGCGCTTTAGATCAGACATGGTGCAGCATCCTCTGGCGAGCCAGCTCTCTCATCACGAGCTTTGTGACAGGTATGTGTTTAATAAGATCCCGCTCATACAGCCAGCTAACTATTTCAGGATTTTTGCGGATAGCATCATTTATAATCCTACCGGCATGCCCGTGATTGATCTTTTCAATTTTATGGAACTGCTTGATCAGCTCGTCTTCAAGCTGCTGTTCTGGCTGCATTCCTTCTGCGATGTACTTTATCGCCCTCAGGAGCCTGACAGGATCGCGAAACGTGATTTCTGGGGTCAGCGGGCAGCGCAGAGTTTTGCTTTTTAAGTCTTCCAGCCCACCGCAAACATCTACGAAGTGACCGTCGTCGCAGGCGATCATCATCGTATTAATCGTAAAGTCTCGGCTGTATAGCTCGGACGCGAATGATCCATCCTTGTGTTCCGTGTAGAGCACATGTGGACTAAAATCCAGCTCTATTCCTTCCACAACCATCTTTTTGGAGCCGCTGCCTGTTTCGTAGATCGGCACTCCAAAGTACTCCGCAACCAGGTCTGCCAGAATAAGATTATCTGGGCTGCCACAGGTAATGTCGTAGTCTACCGGATCAGCTCCAGTTATCATATTCCTGACTGCGCCGCCAACTATAAATGGCCTAGGCAAACCATTGGTTGCTGCCAATGATGCTACCTGCTTCATTATAGAGGCAACGGTTTCCATTATCAAACCTTAGGCGGGAATGCTGGTGGTGCAAGCGGTAGCGCATCTGGTGCAGCTAATTCTGTAGTGCCCTCAGATGCCTCCGGAGGTGCTGGCTCGAGTGCCTTGACGAGCGGAAGATCCTGCGGCCTGACGACCGTTTTAACGACAGCAGGAGCCATCTTTGGAGCGGTCTGCTGCTGGAGCTCTGCGCGGAGCTTGCCAACAAGATCATCGATCTTATTCGCTGAGCCGTTGAAGGCCTCCATCAGCTTTGCAGCGGCGTCACCGATCTCAGGCATATGACCGAAGCCAAGATTAAAGATATCAATATCCCTGGCTGACAGCTCCCTGATAATCGCGCGCTGGCGGAGGAACGCTGAGATCTCCTCAAGCGACTTAAGAACAGCCTCTAGGTCGTCTGGGCGGGAGATGGAGCCAGCAACCTTTACGAACGTTTCATCCGGGGCAGCTATCTTGCGAATTACGTCGGCGCCCTCGAACCAATCATTTTGCTCCGCAGTGAAGGCCACCTTCTCAATAACATCTTGAAGAGTTGCCACTTTGAGCTTGCGAATGCTCTTGCGAAGAACATTGAGGCTATCCTCGACTGCATCGAACTGCTCTTCCTTGAGCAGGTGACGATATTTTTCCAGCAGCTTGTCAATGGCAAAAGTCCTGCCGACCATCTTGTCGCGCATCTTCTTGAACTCTTCTGCAGACATCGGGTCAGTCTGGTGGTCACGCGCCGGCTGTACAACAGGGGGCTCCTGGGCAGGCTGCTTGCGCATGAACTCGTAGACGAATGCACTATCTGAGCCCTCGGGGCCGTATGCAACTTTTTTAATCAAAACGTCCTCCTGAGCACTCAGGTAGCCCAAATTCCTACCGGACTTGTACTTTAATCCATACCAGGAAAGGAAGGCCAAGCGGTCATCCATGTCTAGGTCAGAAATCACCCTACGAATCGCGTCTGCCTCTAAAACGCCCGAGGATATAAGGCTTGCCGCCCGAGACGCCAGAGAGGGGAAATTCCTTTTAATACCCGTATATACAGCTGTATCTACCCGTATAGGGTAAGCTTCTTTCTTTAATTCTTTACCAAGAGAGAAGGACAGGGTCTTATTAGGATCTTTGCTCTTGCCTAAGACAGATACTAGCTCTTTCGCTATTTCTTTTAGCGTACTAACCTCTGACCTAATAAAGTGGCTTAACAGATCTTCGTACTCTGACTCTGATAGCTTTGTATTTAGGTGTCTGAGGGCATCTGTCAAAACTCTATCTAGGAAGAGGAACTTTACTAGATCCCGCGATTCAACTCCACACCTTTCCGCTTTAGCAGATATGCCCTTTAAGCACTCCAGCATCTCGTTATCAAATTTGTCTTCTGTGAAGTTAAACATTGATCCTCCCACCAAGAGGGATAAGGCCGGTGGTCTCCGTGTACTCGAGCTCCTTCATCTTCAGGTTCAGACGCTCCATGAACTCAATCGCTAGATTTGGATCTACGCTATCGAGGGTATCGCGCACTGCATCACGGATAACCGTTGCATGGTCACGAACGATGTTTATATTTACGCTTACTTCTGCTGACTGGACTGAAGCGGCTGTATCAGCCTTGTCTTGCTGCTGCAAGATAGATAGGAGGAGCTTCATTTGCTCTAGTAGCACTTTCTCGTTGCGCTCATCCATCTTGCCACTGGCATGCAGCTCATTGTAGTAGAACTCCATACGGCCTTTAATTATCGTAAGAAGCTGGACAAGCTCCTTTTTTACGTTTATCTCCTCTTGTGCGAGCTTCGCAATAGCCTCTTGGTAGGCGGATGATTTTATTAGCTCGGCCTTGATTTCAGCATTTTCCTTTGCCCAGCGCGGAACTTCGCTCTCCTGGAGGGCAATCTTGCTTAGCTTACCGGAGGGCATAAAGCGATCCCGGAAATCATGTACAGTTCGCCAGTGCACGTTCAGGTGCGCATTGTGCTTGCCAGGGTATTTCTTTTTGAGAAAGTCAGCCACACTCTGAGGACTTTCTCCGTCAGAAAGCATCTTGATGATGATATCGCGATCTATATGTCCAAGGATTTTGTTTTTTGTTGCCATGATTTATATTACAAATGACCCGGGGCCCGCCTGGGCCCCGGTAACAAATCACTTGCCGAATTCGATTTGTTGTCGCAGTGGCCGGAATCTTTCGCTGCCGGCCGGTGTTTGTGCAGACACCGACCCTCCGACATACTTGGTTCCGTCATCTAGGACGAATCCCTTGTGAAAATCATAAGTCTTATCAGTTACCGGATCACGGTAAACGCCATCCGATACACGAACCAGCTGGACCCCTGGCAAGTCGGGTGAGTGGCGGGTGCTGAGGCTGGCGCCGATATCGCCAATCGCAGAGCGGTTTGGCGGTAGCATTTCTGTGCTGCGGCGCTTTGGCGGATCCCAGAATGCCTCTGGACTTGCCGCAAACTTGCCTAGCACGCGATCCAGGCGATCCGCCGCCACGCGGTGACCGTCAGCATCAAGGGCATCTGCAAACCCGACTACGAGGCTTGCAACACGACGCAGATCATCTGTGTCATAGGCAGCAAAGTCCAGGGCTGCGGCGGCAAGGGTATCCTCGTCCGTGCCAGACCCATCAAGGTTGCTGATTTCTTGCTCAAGTTTTGCGATTTTCAGCATATATCAGTCCAGTAGGCCAAGCATGGCCGCGTTTACACGATTTGAAACATAATTGGCAGTTTCGCTACCACCAGCGGCGAGGTCATCGGCATACTTGTCGAGGTCGCTGCGCTCCATAGTGGCACTCTTCTGGATAACGGAAACCATATCCTGGAAAGCCTGGCGGTGAAGATCCTCGCCGTGCTCCTGCAGAATCACTGCCATTGCCTCTTCGGCACCAGCTAGGTTGCCAAATTGAGCATTCTTAATAACAATCTTGTAGAGATCGTTAAAGCCCAGGCTCTTAAAGCCAGATGCGGCGGCATTGAAAGATGCATCAGACTCTGACGCGATGCGCTGCAGAGCGGAGTCAGAGAATTCGCATACGCGATTGCCGGCCTGGAAGAAGCCTGGCAGGAGCACATTGCCACCATCGAATTCAACCGGTACAGTGATGTACTGTTTACCGGATGCACTGCGAATATGGGTGCCAAGACGAAGACCATTGTCAATTTCGCTTTCTACGACAATCTTGTCATGACGAACATTGGCAAAGCGGAGCTGGTTTGCAAGCATCTGGCGTGCAGAGGCAAGCTTCTCGGGACCACACTTCAGGGTAGCCTCCTTGAACACTTGCTCAAAGTCAGCTCCACCCATCTGCTTCGCAGCAGGACTGAGTTCGGTCGGTAGCTCAGCTGGAGAGAGAACTGGCGACTCAAGAGAGCCAAGATCGAAGCCGGTGCCACCGGCGACGCCGATGTCGGCATCCCAGGCGTCTGCAGCAGCTTTGATAACAGCCGGACCAGCGAGGTTGTTGAGCTTGTCGAGCAGGCCAACAGCGGAGACCGTAGCCTTGCTGCCGGTGCTTGCCCAGCTGCCGAGATTTTCCTTGTTAAACTCGGAGAAGTTTGCGCCAAAGAAAACCGATGGCAGCAGCACGGTGCCATTGCGGACTTCGGTCGGGATCAGGGCGCTAGCGGTGCGCTTGCCGTCGCTGAGCTCTGCCGCAAATACAGCAAAACGCGAATCCTGTGCAGCAAGGGTAAGCTTGCTATCAAGGCCATAGTCTTTCATTTCTGCCTGGATTGTTTCCATGCCAAGGCGAACGCTATTGGTGGCAACATGCTCGCCGAATAGGGCGGCATACTTAGCGGAATCATCTACCGAAATATCGATTGCAGACTTGCCTGCATTCATAGATGTTTGCTCGGAGCTGCGCACTACACCACTCGAAGGGGCGGTATCGCCAAGCAAATCTCCGATCTCATCACGAACAACATCAGCCCGCCCGAGGCTTGCAACTCGCACCCAGCTGTCGCGCAGGTCTGCGCGACTAATTACGACCTGATCAGCCTTGGCGGCTACAACGTTGTGTAGCGCATGAAGGCTGCCGTCACGCGTCCGGGTATAGGCTGCGTTAATACGATTAAGAACATCGGAAACAAAGTAATCCTTTGAATCCTCGGTTACGGCCGCACTTGCAGCCTTTAGAAAAGCCTGGAGCTGACGCTTGATATCGGTCATTTGGTTTTCCCCTGATCACTGATAAGATCTAGCAGGTGGGCGCGACGGGCCGGAGTTAGGGTGTCGGCCAACTGGTCGACAAATGAACTATCACGCGCCTTTGATGCAATGAAACTAGCAAACTGACCGGCGCTCGACTCGTCAAATCCGTAATCTGCCGCAGCGAATTTGTAGATTGGGGCGCCACGGAAGGCTAGAGTTACAAACTTGCTGGAAGAGTCCGGGTGAGCCGACCACTCATTTACAGAGGCAGTCTTAATGTTTTCCGCAGCTTCCTCATAGAGAGCAACAAGAACTTTGCGGCCGTCTGCGGCTTCGCGCAGCTCCCATAGGCCCTCTTCTCCGATCTTCTTATAAACATCAAACGCGACCTTCGTAAACTGACCAGATGCTGAAGCAAAGTCAATTGACCTGTCGGTCGGCGGATTCAGTGCTAGCTCAAGGGATTTCCAGTCAATGTCCGATTTCATGTATCTCCAAGTGCCGGTAATTACGGGACCTCGTTTAAATTAGAGCTTCCGGATTGATAGTTATATTTACAAGCAAAGATCGGAATTAGCTATTCATATGAATAGTTTCGCCATCCTCTTCGGCTTCAGGTAGCTGGTAAATGGGCTTGCGCTGACCTCTTCCTTTTAAAACTCTAAAGACAAGCTCTCCAGTCCCCCACGGACTGCGAGCAAGAGCCTGAGCAGCTGCCGCAGAGGCCCCAGGTCCTCCATCACGGAGCACTGATACAATCTCGCCATATCTGCCATTTAGCAGAGTTTTTACAGTTGCCGCCACGCCTTGCTCTTCGCTGGTATAGTTCTTGACACCAGCAGTATTGTAGTTTGTCGCACCCGGCGCGCCCTGCGTTGTATTAAATGGATTGAAAGCAGCCTGCCCTCCCTCAGCCACCCGCCAGGCGTACATAAATCTTTTATTTTCTGGAGTCACAGGAGCGCCGATTCCAGATAAGATCTTGCCATAGAATGCGTCATCAGATCCAGCAGGACCAGGAACGGTCTGCAGCTTTGTAACGGTGATCTTTTTGCCACTTGGTCGAGTGCTCTCGCGCTCAGAAACCACTTTCTGAATATATTTTTTTACCTGCTCGGGCGAAGGTTTTTTGCTACTATGTAAACCACTATCCTTATCGGAAATACCTGCTAAAAAATTCTCGGGTAAATCTTTTATACTTCTTGCGACATCAGAGTCCAGTAGGTCAATGGCCTTGGATCCAAGATCTTTTATGAAATCGAGAATGCCAGCTTCAGATCTCAGCTCATGCCCAGCGCGCTTAAACAGTGGAAAATTAGCCATGTGTAATGCTACGCTAAGTAATAGCGCAGAAGAATGCATGTCTGCTTTAAAAGCCCAGCAAGCTTTCATCAAAGATGAATACTGAAGCAGATTCACTCCTAATTGGACATATTACAAGTCAGAACGAGGGTATTCAGGTTTACCTGGGCCACAGGAAGGTTGGATATATAAGAACTCTGGATATAGTAAAAAACAGGGTAGAATTCCTTTACCCACGGGCCTCTGCAGTAGATGAGGCAGCCATAGCGGCATTTAATAATCGTGGATTCCACGTAGAGGTAGATGTATTATCAGATTCGTGACTACTAAATATCTCGAACGATAATCAGCTAGTAAGCTATCCGGAGTAAAAAATGGCAAAAGGAAAAGACAATAAGTGGATGCAAGGGGCCGTCAATCTAGAGGAAAAGGGCGAACTGCACAAGAAGCTCAAGATCCAGCAAGACAAGAAAATCCCGACCTCGCTTCTAAAAAAGAAGAAGAAAGAGTTACAGGAGAGGGCGGAGGGCGACAAGAAGTTGACCAAGGCCGAGCGGGAATTGCTTGGGCAGATTCAGTTCGCTCTCAATGCTCGCCAGAGTCGCAAGGCATCTCTCATGGGCGAGTTGGTCAAGGTCGCAGCTGCACTAGACTCTGCTTGTCAGCGCGATGCTGCCGACCAGATCGATGCCGCACTGGACCTCATTTCAAAAACAGAATTCTGAATTAGTTTTGTTCAAGTAAAAACCGGGCCCTTTTCAGGGCCCGGTCTCTTTTCAGCTGCTAGTTATCAGATTATGAACCAGTTGCTGCCATCGCTTAGGAAGGTCAGTGACTCGTTCTCTAGCATCAGCTCCTGGAGGTTTGATGATGAGTCGGCGACTGCACCGTCAATAGCCTGGCCAGAGCCCGAAGCGGTACCAACATTATCTTCGGCGCCGGAGTTGCGCTTCTTGATAACGATTACCTTGCCAGCATTGCCCGCAACCGCCTGCGGCAGACGGACGACGGAGCCACCGGAACCGGTCACGAACACGACGTCGGTCGCCGCGTCGACGCTGCCAGAACCCGCTATGGTCTGAATCGTCAGGAGACGACGCGACTCAAGGAAGGCAAGGTTGACGGCATCATTGTTGCTCGAAGGGGTAGCAAGATTAGTGATCTTGTTCGAGCCCATCGAAACTGGCTGGTTAAACGTAGCAGTGCCATTTACGGTAACGACATCAGCATAACCATCACCGATGGTTACTGCGCCGTTCATCGTAACCGCGCCATCTACCTGGGCGCTGCCGCCTACATGCAAATTGGCAGCTGGTGATGCAACGGTACCGACAACAAGGCGGTCGTTTTCGGCATCCCAGGTCAGGTTTGCTTCGCCGGAGATCGAGCGGGTGCCATCGTAGAAGGCAACCTGGCCGGTCGTACCGCCGCCGCTGATCGCCTCGGAGTCGTTGTACGACCAGGCAGCGATTACATCGGTGTCAGCCGGGCCATAGGCAACGAACGAGAGCAGTGCGACCTTGTTGGCCGGTACTGCAGTTGGCGTGGCGCCACCGAGCCAGCTCCAGCCGGCTGGGAAGGTGACGGTGCGCTCAGATGCGCCAGCAACGAGCCGAACGCTTACGGAGCGACCAACACCAAGGTTTGACGTGGTAAAGGTCGTAGCACCAGTCATGCTCAGGCTGCGGTAAACCGGCAGCGATGGGCTGGCGTCGAGAGCTACGGACGTGCCGGACAGCTGAACATAGCCGTCGAGCAGGATGTAGTGGCTTACGCCTTCCGAGTCAACGAAGTACAGACCGTCATCTGTCTTGGCAAAAAGCTTGCCGTAGCCCGCTTCACCGGCCGGAGCCTCAGCTACCTCGCCTAGCGAAACTACACCATTCACCTTGGCTGCGCCACCAACGAATAGTGAGCTCTGCGCATTGTCCCAGGTCAGGTTCGCACTTGCACCGAAATCATAACCATCGGCGTTAAACTGGATCTGGCCAGCGCTACCGGCGGGATCGATTGCGGTGATAGCCGACTGCAGCTGCGATAGCGTAACTGCATCGCTAGCATCGGTACCAGCAGCAAGGCCGGTAATCTTGTTGCTGCCCATGGCAATGGAGCCGGTCATGGTTCCGCCGGAGAGCGATAGCTTGGTCGCATCGGCAGCTATACGAGCGGACGTCTCGGTGCTTAGGCTGGTTGACAGTGCAGCGTCACCAGCAGCACGGGCAGACTCCTCGGTGTCGATCTCGACCTGCAGGGCTGCGTCAGCAGCGATGCGAGCAGACGCCTCAAGGCCTAGGCTAGTCGTAAGGGCAGCATCGCCCGCCGCACGAGCAGATTCTTCGGTATCAACTTCGACCTGAAGAGCTGCGTCGGCAGCGATGCGAGCCGAGGTCTCTAGACCAAGAGCTGAGCTTGAGCCGGTCGAGAGATTCTGGACCACCTCTAGGAGGTACCCGTCAGCGTCCTGGAATGCAGAGACAATCTCACTGAGCGAGTCTAGAGACTCGGGGGTAACATTAGAGAGCAGGTTGTTAATCTGGGTCTGCAGATTGCTGTCGCCAGCAATACGAGCAGATTCCTCTAGATCTAGATCACCAGCAAGGCTCGCATCAGCAGCCGCACGAGCAGACGCCTCGGAGCCAATACTGGTCTGAAGGCTCTGGTCCTGGGCGATACGAGCGGACTCCTCTAGATCCAAGTCGCCAGCTAGTGCGCTATCCGCAGCAGCACGAGCGGAAGCCTCAGTGTCAATATTGCCCTGCAGGACCGTGTCCTGAGCAGCACGAGCGGACTCCTCGGTATCGATCTCACCCTGAAGAGAGATAACGGCAGCGGCACGAACTGATGCCTCGGCATCGATATTGCCTTGAAGAGCCTCCTCGGCACCCGAGGCACGCTCGACCTCGTCAACAATGAGATCGTGCAAATAACCGTCTTGAGCAACGCGAGCGGACGCCTCTAGGCCAATGCTGGTTGAGAGGGCCGCGTCGCCGGCAGCACGTGCCGACTCCTCAGTGTCGATCTCAATCTGGAGAGCCGCATCGCCGGCTACGCGAGCCGAAGTCTCGTTGCCGAGACTGATTGTGAGGGCTGCATCACCCGCAGCACGAGCAGACTCTTCGGTGTCGATCTCGACTTGCAGAGCTGCATCAGCAGCAGCGCGGGCAGAGGCTTCGTTACCTAGGCTGGTGGAAAGAGCGGCGTCGCCCGCTGCACGAGCAGACTCCTCCGCATCAATCTCGACCTGGAGAGCTGCATCGGCGGCAGTGCGGGCCGAGGTCTCGCTACCAAGGCTGGTGCTGAGAGCGGCATCACCCGCTGCACGGGCAGACTCCTCGCTGTCGATTTCGACCTGCAATGCTGCATCAGCAGCAATACGAGCCGAGGTCTCAAGGCCAAGAGCAGAGCTTGAGCCGGTTGATAGGTTCTGAACTACCTCTAGGAGGTAGCCGTCAGCATTCTGGAATGCCGAAACAATCTCACTTAGGGAGTCGAGCGAGTCGGGAGTTACGTTAGAGAGCAGGTTGTTGATCTGGGTCTGCAGATTGCTGTCGCCAGCAATACGAGCAGATTCCTCGCTGGCAACATTGCCCTGGAGAGCGACAACCGCGGCAGCGCGAGCCGAAGCTTCGTTGCCGAGGCTGGTCGACAGGGCCGCGTCGCCGGCAGCACGCGCGGACTCCTCAGCGTCGATCTCAATCTGGAGAGCTGCATCGCCGGCTACGCGAGCCGATGTTTCTGATGCCAGGCCGCTCTGAAGTCCTGCATCACCCGCAATGCGAGCAGATTCCTCTGAGCTGATCTCTGAGTCAACATAGCCCTTTGTGGCGGCATCAGCGTCCTTTGATGGGGCCTCGAGAGAAAGCTTGCTCTGATCAATGAGCGTTGCAATGATCTGCGTACCCTCACGAGAGAGTACGTATCCATCCGGAAGTTCAGAGATGTCTAGAAAAGTCTCTGAATTACCAAGACGGACTTTTCCAGTATATGGTCTAAAAGTCATGGTGTCTCCAAGTTAATTAGCTTGCTCACTTGCCTATCTTCGATTTCTTGCCTAATATGTAATATAATTAGCATCAAAGATGCCCGCGCCCCTCGCCTCAGAGAGACGGCAGTTTGAGCACCGAGCATGCGCAGACGACGCCTACTAGCAGACTATCCGCAGTGATATGTGCAGCCTACGAACGCTCTTCTGTACACAGTTCCATTAAACTCGAATTCTTGACACAAATACGCAGTACTGGACAGATCAAAGTCGCAGTCACAGGTTATTTTTGCAACTGTGTAATTATGCATGAGATCGTCGTCCTGCCTCATCCCGTACCCAGGGACTTCACAAGAGGTAATAAAATCTCCGTTTTCAAGGGCTCCGTTTATATTGCAAATCCAGATGGCGCCCTCTCCGAGAGAGTTTATGACCAAGCGATTATCACCAGGTGCCTTGTTATAAACATTGACAAAGTTACCTACCCAGTATTCTCGCGTTGACGAGCTGTCGTCCTCTCTGTCGGAAATAACGCCAAAAACACTCTTTTGATTCCTGATGCTGCTAAGCGTAGCCTTGGGCAGAGCTTCGTTGATGTCAATATCACTCGTGCCCGAAAGTGATTGATAATCACCAGTAGCAACAACAATAAGGCCTATTCCGCCATCTTCAAGCTGGCCGATGTCTGTGGTTACACTCCTGTGCTGGCCGGTGAAGTCTATATTTGAGACGTTTACCGAGTTGCTCAGATACCCTCTTGAATTTCCATTGTATGCAAAATCTAAAACCTTGCCAGTACCAGGAACTGCAATTTCCCATGTGCCAGTACTGAGGTAGCTGTTTGATATAGCTATGCTAGCAAGGCTGTTGTTAGTGCCCGCAGAGATTGAGAGGCGGTTAGAAGCGGACGGCGAAGCCGTGCCAATCCCAACCGCTGATCCACCGACGAATAGCGTCGATCCATTGTTGTTTCGCAGATCAGCCAGAGTATGGCCGGTGCTGGCGCCGCTGTCAACAATTAGCCTTGCAGCAAGGGGGGTGCTCTCGACCGAGTTGGCGCCATCAATTAGCAGCCCACTGCCACTAATGTGCAGTCTTTTGCCAGGAGAGGTCGTTCCAATTCCAACATTTCCATCGCCACGCAGAGATAGTGGCGTAGACGCAATAGCGCCGGTGCTTCTTGTGATGTATTGAAAGTCAATTCGCCCAGTAGTTGCGCTAGTTCCAGCTGGAGCAATCGCCATTGCATATGTGCTGCCCTGGCTAAAAAGAACTCGGCCGGCGTTTGCTGTACCAGATGATGACTCAAATTCGGCAGAATAAAGCGTGACGGACGACGCCCCGGTGGCGGCAACATCCAACATTGCACCAGGAGATGAGGTGCCAATTCCTAGGCTTCCGTCTGCGGTTACCACAAGCGGAGTGCTATCTGGATTTGTAGAATCCTCTATGCGGAGTGCCTCGCCGGCTCCGCGTTGTGTGACGCGAAGGGCTGCGCCAGAGTCGGATACATCGATTGCTTTTGTCGTAGTTATAGTTTGCGCAGTGTCGGTCGTAACGTAATTACCAGGAGCAGCATAATCTGTGCCAGATATTGCTGCGCTAATGGAACCACCGCTGCCCTTCAGAAGTCCGGTGACACTTGTAGATAGCGTGATAGCGGGCGTAGTGCCGGAATTCGCAACCGTGCCGGCCAAGCCATTTGCAGAAACCACGGATACGCCGGTAACCGTACCAGGCTGCGCCATATTTTCGTACGACCAAGCGGCAACCACGCTAGCATCAGTGCTGCCAAATGAAACAATAGAAAGATACCCAACATTATTCGCGAGCAGGCCGCTAGGCGGGCCGGAGCCGAGCCACTTCCATGTCATAGGAAATGTTAATTGTCGGTCAGTACCATCGCAAATAACACGTACCGATGCTGATCGTCCGTTGCCGAGGTTTGACGTAGTAAATGTCGTATTCTGATTTAGCGTCAAGCTGTTGAAAATTGGCAATGCGGGAGATACATCGATAGCTACGGACGCGGCAGGAGTCAGCGTATTAAATCGATCAAGCGTCAGGTTGAAGTTCTGACCAGTGTCGTCGACCCAGTAAGGCCGGGCATCGGCAGCGCCATTTGCCCACAATTTACCCGTACCGGCAGCTGCAGAAGGAACACTGCCCTCCGTGACCGAGATAACAGAAGAATCAGAGGCCGTGGCAGCGAGGATGCCTCCAGCAAGCGAAAGGCCGCTTCCAATGCTAATATTACTAAAACCACCGCTGCCATTGCCAGCCAGTAGGGACGACCCACTTGTGGCCGGGGCATAGTCGGTACCGGCGACTGCCGCACCTATACCCGTGCCGTTGCCCTGAAGGAGGCCCGTTATGCTAGTCGATAGCGTAATGGCCGGAGTAGTTGTCGCATTTGCAACAGTGCCGGCAAGACCATTTGCTGATACTACAGATACACTGGTAACGGTACCTGCGGGCGGCGCAGCCCAGGTTCCATCTGCACGCAAGAAGTTTATAGTTCCTCCTCCCGTGGCAGCAGGAACAAGGCCTTTTGCAGCGGTCGTAAACGTATCCAACAAGGCTGTGACCTGGGTACCCGTCAGATCTTCAACTGCGCCAGTGCCGGCAGTGGTCCTGCCCTTGATAGTGGCAGTAGCCACGTTCGCCAATTTTGCATTGGTGACAGCACCCGAGTCAATAGTCCAGGATGTGCCAGTAGATCCAACGGTAATATCGCCTTTGTCACCGCTGGTCAGCGAAGTACCCATGAGCGCGTCGATCTGAGCCTGTAGGTGGATGTCGGCCGCGACCCGGGCAGACTCATCAGCACTAAGGCTATCGTCTACATATTGCTTCGTAGCCGCATCATTCGGGTTCTGTGGAGCGCTCAGACTCAGCTTACCCTGATCAATCAGAGTAGACATCACCTTTGAGCCGTTTCTCCATAGCAAGTATCCGTCTGTTAGATCGTCAATATCAAGGAAGTTCTCAGTGTTACCGAGACGAATTTTCCAGGCATATGGTCTAAAAGTCATTGGATCTCCGGAATGCGCAGCTGCTTTCAGCTTCAAGGCTGCTTTAATAATAAATGCCTTGAAACAGCTACACCATAATTGACATTACGGGCTATGGCCCCGCCGCGCCCAATTACTAAATATATTGTATTATGATCAAGTAAATCCGCAAGGCAAGCAACTCCTATCAGGAGAGCACATGTCACGTCATTTTGGTGTATCAAATCCTAACATAGTGCGCGGGTCACAAGCTCGCAATCTAGTCCGCCCCTCTCGCGCGCCGGGTTTTGCCGCCGCTACCGGTGGTATCGAGTCAGAAATAATAGTAGGAGACAAGGTGTACAAAGTTCACACCTTTCTGTCAAGCGGAGATATAACGTTCACATCTGCAGGAGCAGTTGAGTATTTGATTGTTGGCGGCGGTGGAGCCGGCGGACCAGGACTACAGGATCCGTACAACCCCCAGCGAGGCAGTGGTGGTAACGCGGGGCAGATGCTCTCGGGTGCGTCAGCGGTATCGGCAATGGCGTATGCGGTCACAGTCGGTGCCGGAGGTACTGGCACAAGCAGCAGTGCTACCGGAGGTGCCATCTCGTCCGTGCTAGGGCTATCGGCGCAGGGTGGCGGCGCAGGAAGGTCTGGAGAAGGGAGCCTCGGCGCGGCAGGCATAGGGGCCAGCGGCACAATAAACGGCCTGTCGTCATCTATCAACGGCATAGAAACCTTCTACGCAGGAGCCGGCAATCGGCCTGGATTCGGCGCCGGCGGCCTCGGCGGTGGAGGTGCAGGGGCGGCTTCGACGTCGTCGGGCGCAACCGGCGGTGCTGGCCAGGCGAACACAGGCGGCGGCGGTGGGGGCGGCCAGCCGCGCACCAATTCCCCGCTCACCTCGCGTCCAGGCGGCAACGGCGGCTCCGGAATCGTAATCATCAGGTATCAAATAGGTGTGGCTGAACTCGATCCACATTTCTCAAATGTATCACTGCTGCTAAAAGCAGATGGTGCCATGAACAACAGCACCACATTCTTTGACAACAGCACGAATAATTTTGCCATCACGCGAATTGGCAGCACAGTAAACAGCACCACCCAGAGCAAGCACGGAGGAACAAGCATTTATCTGCCAGGCAGCAGCGCGTTGACAATGAACGACAGCGATGCCTTCGCATTTGATGGCGACTTCACAATAGAAGCCTGGGTTTATATGACAAGTACAAGCGGGAATCGCTCAATAATTAGCCAGTGGGCACCGTCCTCCTTTACCTTCCGAGTTAATAATGGCAGGCCCTACATCGCATATCGACTGGGAGCCTCAGATATAGGTGTTCAGGGAACGACTACACTTGTTTCATCAAACACCTGGACGCATGTCGCAGTCAGCCGCTCCGGCAGCACCATCCGGCTATTTGTAAACGGAGTCCAAGACGCGACAACGGCTACTGCCGCCGGCGCACTTGGAAATAGTACGAACAAGATATCCGTTGGAAACTTGCTAAACTCTACAGGCGGATTCGATACCGCTGGAGGTGGATACGCTTTTACGGGGTACATCGACGATCTGCGCGTAACTAAAGGAGTGGCCCGCTACACGGCAAGCTTCACTCCGCCCGGATCGCTGCCGACCGCAGGCACCTGATAGAAGTCACTCTGACACAAAGGCCCGCTTCAAAGCGGGTTTTTTGTTGCATCTATGAATCTGTAAATATCAAATATGAAAGTTTAACCGGGCCCCATACCGGGCCCCATACCGGGCCCCATACCGGGCCCCATACCGGGCCCCATAGAGAGGGCTCCATGTTTAAAAAGACTGCTGCTGCGTATGACCTGGCGCAGAAATTCCTACAGAAGGGTGACGCTCGCAAGGCTCGCCTAGCCATGGATATCGGGGATCGGTTTCAGAACCTGGCTAAGCAAGCGGCCACTCTCCCCGTGCGAAGAGTCAGCCCTCAGGCACTAAAAGCGCGAGAAGCAGTAGCCATAATCAAGGCCGCCCAGACGGTCGATGGCCCACCAGAGAATGCAACATTGCTTGTAGATATTCTAGACAATATAAACAAGCTAAAGTAAATAAGTAGCTCTCTCGATCAAACACCGCCTTCCGCCCGGAGTTCGCGCTTCTGGCGGAAGGTTCCGTATTTGGTAATAAAAAAGGCCGGCTTGTCGCCGGCCCAGTTCAATCTAAAACAACCCCCTCGCCAATGTCAGTGTCTACCTGTGGCGCCTCCTCAAGAGGCCCATCAAGAGTAGGCTCGCCAGCCTGCAGCAATCGCTCAAGATCGATGCCCGGCAAATCAGTTCGACCCATGTACGCAAGCATTTGCTGAGGAACATTAAAGTGATTGCCATGCTTGCGGTGGAAATCTTTGTGACATCCCTCACATAACAGAATTCCATTATTTTCATCGTACTTCAAGTGCTGGTAAAATGAAAAACCATATAGGTGGTGCGCCTCCATGCCTTTGCGATTCTTTGATCCGCAAGCAGCGCATGTTCCGGAGTATCGCTTATACACGGCCTTACGCCAAGCAAAGTATTCATTCGTGGCACGGGCCTGCGGAATCGGAGTATGACCGTCCCACTTATCCTTGCAAATATCCTGCATGCGCTGAGCCTTTTCGCAGCCGCAGCTATTGACACGAACGCAGCCACGATCCCCTAGTACGTTGCGCTTATGATATGTAGTCTTTGTTCCGCATTCACAAACTACATCAAAAAGCACTCTACCGTGCCCGGCATCAGACTCATTAACCTTTCCATGACGAACTCCGACTACCTCGAGCTTGCCAGAGCGGTATCCTATGTAGTTCTGATTTGCATGTTTTTTAGCGCAAGCCTGGCTACAGGCCCATTCTTTGTCCTTGCAGTTCAGATCAGTAAGCTTAACCCCCTCTCGCAGATTCCCACAGTCACACATGGTGTCAACGAAAAGAGTTTTCCAGCGCCGACTCTTTTCTTCATTTATGCCGGTCACCGTCAACATGTGGTATCTTTTGCCGATATACTGACTTGCTGCCTCACGTGCCCGGCATTCCATGCTGCAATTTTTTGTTTTCTTTGATGAGCCAGACAAGTCCGATGATCTAAGGTTATCAGACGTATTGCCGCATACATTGCACTTGCACCTCCAGTGCATATTGCCATCATCGTCCGCAGCGACCTTTTCTATTACGGTGTAGCAGCCTACAACCTGCCCAGCGAAGTCGTACCAATCTTGTTTTTTTGCCATAATGATTCTCCTTGTTCCCATTCTCAGTTTTGTGGACTGTAGTTTCGGTGTAAGGAGACGATGAAGCGACTTCCAGTAGCTTTCGTCTCCCGGGTATCATGGTGGTGGTCAGACCGCCATGGTAACATTTGTTACATCCTAAGTGACAGCCGAGAGTTTTTTTAGCAGACCTGCGTAAGATCGACGCCCGCCCAGGAATGAATCTTGGGCGGGCGTCTGCTGCTTATTGCTGCCTGATCTAGGTCATGTGTCGCTTAGCGCACCCTTGATTTCTTCAAGGCGAGTGAGGATTTGAACGACTTCTTGATCTGTTTCGCAAATTTTCTTGATTTTTTTTAGCGCGCCGCCGTAGCGGCGACCGCCATTGCTGTAGTCTATGTTTCCGCTGATGATCTTATGTACGGTGGTCTGGCAAACACCCAACATGTCAGCGACCTCCATCTGCGTTCTTTGCTCTAAATACGTCCGTATCATCACCTCCCGCTGCCGCTCAGTCAGACATGTATCAATGACCTCTTTAATCTTAGCGATCAACCTATCCTGAAGTTCCTTCAACTCCTCCATCAACTCAACTTCGTTGATGTTATAGGCGGCATTCCTGAGATAGACGGTAGATAGGATAACGGGATCAACGACAACTTCGCGATAAAGATACTGTGAATTGCTTGACTTAGAAATAAATCACCTCGACTGCTAATAAAATTCTGACCTAACTTGGATTAGATTACATTTTATGGCCGGCGGTCTGCCGTATTTTGCCGGGTATGCAACAAGAGGCCCGCAAGCGGATCGCGGGCCTCTGCCGGGTTAGATTGCATTTATTTTAGTATTCGCAACAGGATTGGCACCAACGGCTTCATCCCTGGGTGCAGTGGTTGCGGCAGATCGGTTGCATCTACCCACCGGTGCTCGGCGGACTCCTCGCTGTTTACTGGTTCGAACTCTTCTGGGATGCGCAGCAGATAGCTGAGGTAATGTAGGTGTTTTTTCTTATTGGTGTACAGGTGCTGGGGATTGCCTGCTAGTACGGCGCCTGTTTCTTCTGTGATTTCGCGAAACAGCGCTTGTTCGGGTGATTCGCCTGGTTCGATGCCACCGCCTACAAGGCTCCATGTACCACCGGCGCTTAGATGAGGAGCGCGCAGTTGGAGCAGTATTCTGCCGGTGCTGCTGGCTACTATCGCGGCTCCGGCGGCTAGTGCCGGGCTGGCACGTTTAAAAAACTGAAAGTTCATGCGAGTTACCTGTAGCTTGACTGCTATGCGCGGGTGTAGCGCGGGTTAGCGGAAGAGGCGGAATGAATTTGATGCGGCCTTAAACAGAGTTAGCCTCCTGAATCGCGCCTCTTTCTTTTCAGCCTCTTGCGCCTTCGGCGCCGGCGCTAGGCCGGGGGTGGCGACCGGAGGCTTTACCTCAAACTTTGGCGATTGCAGGTTTAAGTGCTGTATGTGGCTAAAATCCGAGTAGCCCTCAAATTCACTCTCCTCCTCATCTTCCTCATCTTCCTCATCTTCCTCATCTTCCTCCTCTTCTTCTTCTTCTTCTTCTTCTTGCTGGGAAGTCAAATCCAGCTTGTGATAATACCTTGGATCTTTGGGCATGGATCCGGTTTCCCAGGCTTCCGTCTCTCCTATTTTTGAATAGCTCATTCCCGCAACCATGTCTTTGACATGAGGCATTTTTTTCTTTATTTCATTTGCAAATATAGCATAAATCGACTGCAAATTTGTGCCATAGGTATTAGACATGTACTTAGTCATATCAGCATTTTCTTCTACATTGTCTAGAATATACTGCTGTTGTGCCGGTACATAATGAAAGTATGACTGCGCAACGGTCTCCCAAGTCCCGCCCTTATTGCATTCCAGTACTAGTACTCCGGCCAGAGGATTTACATATGATTGTACCGCTGAATCCTCTCCAGCTCCTTTTATAACTTGACAACAATTTGTGTCTGCGCCAACCGTAAAGTGATAGGGATCCTTGTCCTTGAGTACGCGGAATCGCAAGTGACCTGCAAGTATTTCATGATCTAAATTAAACAGCTCTGGTGCTTTTGGTGCCGCATGCTTCTTATAAGTCATAACTCCATTTATGACCGAAGCTGCATTCAAAATTATTTGAACGACCCTGATAAATTTAGATTGTTGGTCGCCGATAACTCCAAGCTTCTCTATAGTTTCTAGATTTTGAGCAATATCGATGTTTAGATTTAGATATTCTCGCGCATGGTCTTGGGCTTCTGTTATTTTTTCGGGAGAAAAGTCACGCAATAATAGGTAATTACGCATAAAATTCATAGCATTTTTATTTCCATTCACTGCCTGCGAATGGAGTGCATTTGGTGCTGTCGGTAGCGTGAAGTGCATTTGATGGTAAATGTCGGCCAGCCCTGCTAGATTTTTGACTTTATCCACTCTGCTAGCACTTCCTTTGCACTTTGCGAGCCATTCGAGTGCGATGTCGTCACCTCCACCGACGCCGGCACTCCGACCAAAAAGCGAGCTAATCGCATTGATCGACCTGAAGAGTGCCTCGGCGTCGGGCAGTGCACTCTCGTCGAGATGCTTTACCTCTAGCATAGGTGGGATCTTTATGGTGCTAGCTGGTGGCACAGTCGCAGCATTAGCTAGCTGAGGATTTAGCTTCACTAGGTCTGATAAACTTACGCCTATGCGCTTCGCTATGTCAGCAGGCCTTTCTTCGACTCTTGTTTTGTACTGCGAAGTGCTTAGCACGTACCGCAGATAGCGCTCAGTATGTCCCATATTCCCTTTAAAAAATGCAGCGGCTATGTTGCCTTTTCTTGGATCAAATTGCTTTCCAATTTGATTAGAGATGCTTTTTACTTTGGCATGCAAGTCTTTTATTTTATGTTCGCCGCCGATATCATAAGAATAAGGATGCAACCCATGCTCGATAGCCAGCCTGCTTTTCTCGCTAAAAAGAAATGGCTTCGAATATGCCCGCTCTATTCTTTCCTCTATCACAGGTTTAAGTTCTTAGTTTCCATCTAAGATATTTTGTATGAAATCTATGTGATGTGGATCCGTTAAAAACCCAGGAATATCGGCAAACATCTGTTCAAGAATATTATATGGGCAGTTCCGGACAAAATATTCAAAGTTAATTTTTCCATCTTTGGTAGGAGCAACAATAATATGCCCAAAATTCTCAGGAGTCGGCAGAGGATCTCCTCTCTTGGCCGCGAGTGGCCCGTGCCCATGAGCCGCATATTGAGGCGTCCAGCGAGGATGGGTATCACTCTCGTCCAGGTAGCTAGACATCGACGGATTAACGGCAATCTTAAAAAGCGAAAAAGTCATACAGCTCCCGTTTTTGACATTACCACAGTACAGCAATAACCATAGGTAATCCTGTAATAATAGGCATGAGCAAACTACAAATCCTTGACGGAATTAATCACCTAAAGCCGGCAGTTGCAGAATCAGCCCTGGACCACCGCAATCTGCGCACGGACGAGTTCTGGCGGACGATTCCAGCGTGGAGCGAGATTGATGAGGCGGCCTTCCTAAGCCACACCTGGCAGGAAAAAAATGCGATAACCTCCGCAGATCGGCTGGTGGCGGCAGTACGCGACTTGGTGTCCGAGGATTTTATCGCAGATGTGCAAGCTGGATTTGCCGCCGCTCCAATGGCCGTTCGCATCAGCCCGTACCTGATGAGCTTGATCGACTGGTCAAGCCCGTATGCCGATCCAATTCGCCGGCAATTCCTGCCCGTAGGCAGCCAGCTCGAGGCCGACCATCCCATGTTGACGCTTGATTCGCTACATGAGCAGGACGACAGCCCGGTGCCGGGACTGACACATCGCTACGCAGACAAAGTGCTGTTCCTAGCACTTGATACGTGTCCAGTGTATTGCCGCTTCTGCACGCGCAGCTACGCGGTCGGCTTGGACACTGATACGGTAGAAAAGGTCAGTCTGAAGGCCGACGAGGAGCGCTGGTCACGCATCTTCCAGTACATCGAGTCACGGCCCGAAGTAGAGGATGTTGTTGTGAGCGGCGGTGACAGCTACCGGCTGCGCGCCGATCAGGTGCGGGCGATTGGCGAGCGATTGCTGGCCATTCCACATGTCCGGCGCTGGCGCTATGCTACGAAGGGGCTTGCAATCCAGCCAATGAAGGTGCTGACCGATCCTGCATGGACCGATGCGATTTGCGACATCGCAGCCCGTGGCCGGCAGCTGCACAAAGAAGTGGTGATCCACACGCACTTTAATCACCCTGCGGAAATAACAGGAATTAGCGCACGGGCATGCAACCTGTTAATGGAGCGCGGGGTTACTGTTCGCAACCAGAGCGTACTACAACGCGGCGTAAATGACAGCGTTGAGACGATGCAGCTACTTGTCAAGCGACTGAGCTGGATTAACGTTCATCCCTATTATGTATATGTGCACGACCTGGTACGTGGCACAGAAGACCTGCGCACAGCTGTCTCAACGGCTATAGAGATCGAGAAGGGAGTGCGCGGCAGTACTGCTGGCTTCAATACGCCAGTGTTCGTCGTAGATGCTCCTGGAGGTGGCGGTAAGCGTGACGCTCACTCATTCGAGCTGTATGATCGCAATACCGGCATCAGCGTCTACGCTGCTCCGAGTGTAAAGCCTGGCGAGAAATTCTGTTATTTCGACCCACTGGCCGCCCTAGACCCGGCTGTGAGAGCAGACTGGGGTGATCCGGACAGGCGGCGTGCCATGATAGAGGCCGCAGTAGCAGCAGCTGGAGCAGCATGAAGAAGGCCGGGTAACCCCGGCCTCTTTCTATTCAGATTCGGTTGGCTGCAGATCCGGCACAGGCTCTGCGGCCTTTTTATTTGCTGCGGCAATAATTTCCATGAGTGTGTTATACAGATCAACTGCGTAGTTGCCAGTCTCACGCAGCAGGCTGGTTGGGTCGCTGGATGGACCAAATATGACCTGACTGGTACTGGAGACGACTCCTACGACCTCGCCTTTGTCATTTAGTAGTGGTCCGCCACTCATGCCTGGCCAAACATCTGGTCCGAGGGATATTGCGTACTTGCCGCCCGACTCGTCGCTAGTGACGCTAATGATCTTTACGCGCGCAAAGATAAAGCCATTTGAAACACGAGCCGGGAATCCAACGGCAGTCATGCTTTCGCCATTATCCGGCAGGGCCTGAGAAACAACAAAACCAGGGCGATTAGCTCCTGGCGCGTAGAAGAGTGCTATATCTGTTGTGGGAGAGGTGCCGATCAGGCTACCCTGGACAACATCGTCACCATTTTTAAATAGGAAGATGTCTGAGTTAACGCAGTGTGCTGCAGTGACCAGTAGATCTGGCTCAATCTGGAAGGCCGTACATTCTGCTTCGGGTGTCCGCATTTTCCAGATATTTTGTTCGGCCAGTGCTTTTGCCGACAGCGGATCTTTGGGTTGGCAGCCCACAGCGAAAATCATAGCCAGTGCTAGCAGTACTCTCATGCATCTCCTCGCTTCATTGTTATGCGTAGCTCCGGATCCAGACCCTCGCTGTCCTCTAGAAGGTTTGTTGATTTCCTGAGGTGTGCTGCGGAATCAACATAAGCAGACTCCGCTAGCTCGACAGCTAGTTCAGTGTGGTACTTGAGAACTTCCTCTGGAACGCCGATTTCTGGGTCAGAAACTAGTGCATGTATGAAATTGTACAGGTAGGTTGCGTAGAAAAATACGCTAACGAATTGCAGATTTGAATCGAGCGGAGGCCCGGCAGAACTGAAAAAGACTCTGCGGGCCTCCTCATCCACGAAAGCCAGCCGGGTTCGCCATTCTTCTTGGTTGTCTAGCAGTAGTTGAACCCATTCCTCTGTGGTTAGTTTTTTAGGCTGCTTCGGGCTGCTCAAAGTTTCCTCTATTAAAAGTCAGTATGTAGGCATGTGACAGTGTTCGGCTCAAAGGGACCAGATGTCTTTAGCTCTACAGTATTATCTTTCCTAACTCTAACACCCTCCATCTCAGACCAGCTTACTGCCTCCCCCGGTCGCAGCTCGTGTAAGCCAGACTGGAACACCCACGTGAGATAGGTGTGACCTACTACTCGACGATCCATGGTATTTGCTAAATTTTGTGCAAATAGCTGGCCTTGGCGACGAGCGAACGTACTGCATGAGCGGAACCACACACGCCCCGCAGGGGCAATTTTTGCAGCAATCCCCTTCCAAGGCCGCGGGTCAATGCGGTCGTGTGCGACCGCTTCCTTATTGATCACTACTCCGCCCGGATAGCCGTGGCACCAGAATTGGAGATCGGTAATGCTGAAATCTGGCAGCTTCTGCAGCTCGGAATACACCTGACTCCAAAATAGAACAGGAATTACAAGATCTACCTTGCGCAGCGCGCGATAAAGCCTGCCGCCAGCCACCCAGGTATTTCCTACCCATCCAGCATAATAACTAGCGTCATAAACCACGACTTTCATGACAGCACCTTGCCCACAAGAACCCGGACGTCGGCCTCCGACTTGTTACCGAAGAAAGAAGCTACAGGGGTGCCATCTTTGATGGCAAAAACAGCAGGAATGCTGCGGACTCCGAATTGCTGTGCAAGCTCAGGATTCTCGTCCACGTTAACCGATACAAGCTTTACGCCGAGTTCCGCAGTAACTGCATCAACTACCGGGGCAAGCTGCTTGCACGGCCCGCACCAATTTGCATAAAACTTAACAACGCAATTTGAATCTACCATTTTATTCCTCCTGCCCGTAGGGCTTCATCTAAATCTTTTCCATCCTGAAAGTACATTGGAATCAGCTCTACTCCGAGCTGCCGGGCTGCAGCCGCATGCTTATCCATCGCCCTCTCGATGCCAGCTTGACCAGCTTCATCGCCATCAAGAGCAAGAAAGATCCTGTCGGCATAACGCGCAGCCAGAGAAATCTGGTGTGTGCTTATGCTTGACGAACTCGTAGCAACGACGTTGCGCAGCCCGTATTGGTGCGCCGTAATTACATCAAGATTTCCCTCTACTAGAACTATTTCCCGAGTGCGCATAACTGCGGGCAGAGCTCGGCTCATGCCAAACAGGGCCCGTGTCTTAGGGTAGTGGGTATTGTAGTACTTTGGAAAATCGTATTGTTTGCAAATCTCCGCAGGAAGTACTGCCCGCCCCATGATCGCCATCGGGACTCCGTATGTATCTTCGACAGGAATTATCAGGCGATTCTTCAAGAACGAAGACTCGAAATATCCATCAATAAGACGCAGTATGGAGTAGCTGGAGTAGCGAGAGTTATTTATTTGCGTGCTCAGGCTATACAGCTGGTTGGGGTCCTCGGGAAAGGCGCCCAGTCGCCACTCTCGGATTATTGTGTCCGACAATCCCCGCTCGCGACAATAAGAGAGAACCTCGGGATCTTGCCAGATGCCGAGGTTGCAAACTTTTATGGTTGTTTCTAGTGCTTCTGTTTCGATCACGGCTCACTCTTGAGTATCTCATCCAGGCGACCTAGGTCTATTCCGTGCTCGGCAAAATCCGATGCCAGGTCTGGTCGCGGTGGTTGAGATGCTTGAGAGAGCGCCTCATCTGTATTAGCCAGACTTGCAACGATTGCCTGCTTGCGAGCAGCAGCCTCTGCCCGTGAGATCTTCGGAATATTTATTTTCCTTGAAGTATCGCCGTCCATCTCGGGGTTAAGCTGCGATTGTTGCTGGTTGATTCGCCGTAGCGCCGCAGCCCGGGGATCGTGCTGAGCGACAATTGGTTGAGGTACTGGTGCTTCTGGCGGCGCATCAAAAAAGTCGTCAGGCAAAAAGGCGCCCTTGCGAACAAGGGCAGCCTTAATGCTGTCTGAGACGGGAATCTGCTTGCCGCACGCACTGCAGTACAGAGCGCCGGCTTCCTTGTGCAGGAAATTTAGCGATGATTTACGACATGCGGGGCAATGAGTTTTCATCAGGCGCTCTCCACGGTCTCTTCTACTTCGAAGTCAGATACAGGTCCAGTGTCGTCCTCTGATAGGACTGCGGCTCGACCATTGCCGGACTGCTTGATGTCGCGAATCTTTGCAACGAGCTTGTCAACGAGATCTGGACGAGCCTCGAGCGCAGCCGCGAAAGCATCCTTGCCCTTGACCGACAGGTCTTCGTAGTGCCACATAGTAGCATTCGGACGCGAAATAAGGCCATATGCATCACCAAGCATAGCAGCTTCTGCGCCGCGATTAACTACGCCCTTGGAGAAGTCTAGCCAGAATTCGCTCTTCCATTTGTCTGGACCAGCACGGGTCTTCTCCACGGTGGCAAGAATCTTGTGACCCTGCTTGCGCTCGTCCTCACTCTGAATCTGACCGTCTTTGGCAGCAGACGCCTTGAAGAGCACGGCCAGGCTAAGAGTGTGGCGATATGGACGACCACCGGGATAGGTCAGTGTCGGGATTCGCTCGCCAATCTTTTCACGAGCCTGGTTGATACAAAGGAAGGCAGTTCCAGTGTCAGCAAGCATCGGAGTCGTGCGCTTCATGCCCTTCATCAGGAATCGAGCGCCAGCGGCCATTTCCTGCTCCTCGAACCCACGATTTTCTTCGATGGGATAGATAAGGTTTGCAATGCTGTCCAAGACAATCAGCTTGCAGTCAAGGCTCTTGCCAGCAACGTGGTCAAGAATACCAAGATCAATCTTCTTGCCCTGATCATTGGTACGACCGCAGATCATGGTGAAGATTGTGGCAGCATTGTTCTCAGGGATAATGATTAGCCGCTCGATATCGATTCCGAGGTTCTTGGCCCAGGTCTCGCTAAAGCTATATTCGGCATCAAACCAAACAACGCTGCTACCAGGATACTTGTCTTGAGCCTGCTTTACCATGAGCATAGCAAAGAAAGTCTTGCCACTGCCCTCGGGACCATGAAACTGAGTAATTTTACCAAGAGGAAGTCCCCAGTAATGGCTAGCGTCGCCAAGCGTCAACGACGGAAAATCAATCACCTCCCCCTTGTAAGCTTGCGGATCGCTCGCTTTGCGCGCAGCGTCCGTGCCGTTCTTAGCGAACGTTTTGTTGAATGCTTTAAGGAATTCCTTATTGCTCATCTAGCGCCTCTTTCACTTTCTCTCTTGTTGCCTCATCTGGCATCTCGACCCTTACATCCAGGACGTGATCACCAGGATTGGAGCCCTGTACACCGAGACCGCGCAGTCGCAGCTCGGCGTGCCCGTATTTAAGCGGATCTATGGAAACTGTTTTTGTGCCCAGCGCAGTCTCGACCGGTACTTTGCAGCCGAACAGCGCTTGTTGCAGGGAGATAGTTATTTTTGACCGGATATTGCGACCATCTATAGAGAGATTCGGATCCGGATTGATTCCTATCGGAATACCAATTCTATTCCCAAGGAAGTTTACTACGAGCTGGCCTCCGCCTGCACCTGGCGGGACGCGCACCTCCACTGTATCATCAGACATGGATCGACCGCTGCCGCTGCATTTGGCGCAGGGGCGAATAATGGTACGCCCTACTCCGCGGCATGGCGAGCAACTGCCCATCGACACTGTCACAAATCCCTGGCGAAAAGTAGCTTTACCGGTACCGCGACAAGTGCCACAATCGTTATAGTCGCCTGGAGCCGCGCCTACGCCCGAGCAATCCCGGCAGTTGCCGTCCAGGCGAATTCGCGTAGTCTTGTCTGCTCCAGTAGCATACTCCTGCACGCTGAGCATAATTGGCTCGACATTTGCATACTGCTGGCGCGTACGCATATCAAACCCGAATTGGCTAAAAATATCGTTAAGCATGTCATCAGTAGGCTGGCCATAGGATTGCCTGGCGCTGCCATTCGTGATTGCTTCATAGGCTGCAGTAATCTCTTTGAACTTGTCCTCTGCAGCGGCATCACCCGGATTGCGATCCGGGTGGTACTTCAGAGCAAGCTTTTTATATGCTTTTTTAACTTCCTCTTGACTTGTCTCTGGACTTACTCCCAGGACTTCCCACGGATTTTGCATTTTGTTTCTCCAGTCCCTTGAAGTAGTCCTCGGCTCGATCAGTTGCCAGTGTCAGTAGGCGACTGGCAGATTTTATCTTCGGATTTGCAGCGCGAACGCTGGCCAACTCCTCATCTAGTTTTGTGCGCCAGTAATGGGCTGCCATGGCAATTCCGACCGAATCATGGACGTCTTCCGACGAAGAGGAGAGCTCGGGGTAAATAGAGCAGACGAGAGAGCTCACTGCCTGCTTTGCCTCTTCACGTTCTGCGTAATTGAGCTTGATATTGTGCACAGCCCCAACAAGCCGTCGGAAGCGACTAGGGGTCATAATCTGCAGCTGCAGGCATGCTTCGGCAGTCAACTGATACACAATACCGTGATAAAGAGATAGTATCTTATACGTGAGCTTGTTCTTGCCTGCCCAAACATCTTCTATGCACAATTCTGCCGGCTGATGTCTGGCTATCAGCTGTAGCAGCGCAGTACGGAAAAAATGGAGCTTTTGCGGGTGGTCCGCGCTGGCAGGTGGCGTGATATCTCCTGTCTCTAAAAGATAACCATCGGACATAACAGTCCAACCAGTATTTCTACTTGATATGTCTAGTGCAATACTTCTCATCGGTTTGCACTAGTTGATGTCATAATTTTTTCGCTTTGGCTTAGGCTTGCCATCCAACTCTTCGAGCATCCCTACGAGAGGTCCGATAACCTCTGGCAGCTTCAGATGGTCGTTTACGCGCTCGAACTCCTTGCAGGCGACCATTATCTTTATGATCTCCTCCTTGTAGTCTTCCGGGAGCTCATCATCAGATATTGAAATGATAGTATCTATGAAGTGATCCCAGTCTGGATATGCAATCGCCCGCCGCTCAACGATGTGCCCAATGTCAGTAAACTGTAGGTCGACGCCTTCCCACATGGAGATGTCCACGTTCGGCAGATGAACTGCAACCTCAAGGCGCTCCATGTAACGCATGGCAACATCTATGGCATAGCAGAAGGTTTTTAGTTCTGCCTCGATCTCGTCATCTGTGCCAAGGAGTCGAAGGCTGATAACTTTTCGCAGCAGTATTTTTGTGGTGCCCGATTCGGTCGGGCGTGGGGCCGATAGGAAGACGCCTAGGCGACCGACTGCATCCGCAATGCTGCCATAGGTATACAGGCTTAGGTAGACTGGGTCAACTATCAGTTCGAAGTCTAACAGCACATCTTCAAACAGCGGCCGCAGCATTATTGTAAAATTATCCCTACTGAGAGACATCGCCGTGATCTTGTTTTCAGTGCAGTAGTCCTCTAAATAGTGAAAAGAGGTGGACTTCTTAAGGCATTCATGAATTGCTTTAAACTTGTTCATGCCTAGGGTTACAGCAAAAAAAACAAAAGACCGGCCTAAGCCGGTCTCCTGGTACTGGATTATCGTGCTATCACCAGCTGTCGTCCCACTTGGCACCGCCGGCCGCAGGCGCGGCATCGCTACCGCCACCGAATGAGGCAGCCGGGGCATCGGTGCCCCCACCGATTCGGCCAAGGCGGCGCATATTGGCCTCATCCTCTGGTGGAGCATAGAGCTTGCTGAGGTCAATGCCCTTCTCCTCAAAGGCCTTGACGGCATCGAGCTGCTGCTGCGTCATCTTGTAGGCGGTTGGTACGAGCGTAACGCTGTACATGCCAGATGGTCCACGGCGCGCTTCACGGTTTACAAGCAGAATGCTGCCGCTCAGCTGACCGCCAATCTTTTCAAGGGTTTTTGCAACCTGAGAGATCTGGTCATAAATCTGCTTGCCGAACTCAAAGATAACCGCGCGACCGGTAGTCTGCCCCAGGCGCTCGTTGCCCTGGGCGAGCAGGAAGGCCTCAATTGCATACTTGGGCTTTGAAGTCATCTGCTTGGCAGCTTCGCGGACCTTGGGGTCTGGCGAGTTCTTGGCGGCATCGGCCTCCTTGCAAAGAGTGCAGTTGCGGAGAGCGCAACGCAGGCTGCGGTTCTGACCATCCGCTGTCTTGCTCCAGTGCTCGTGGTAAGCCATGGGCGCCTCGCTCATGAGCTGGATAATGTAGTCGCCATCGGCCTTGAGGCGCAGGAAGTCGTTCTTCTGATCGAGGCGCGAACCACCCGCGCCCCCGCCAGCCTTCTCGCCCCACGCAATACGTCCATTTACTGTAGTCATTTTTTACCTCTTGGTTTGTCTGCACTTATAGTGAGGATACCATTATCCCGGCTTGCGCCTACAGACTGTTGTTTGAACTTGACTGCCACATAGTGGCAAAGAATCCTGCTTTATCCGTAGCGCCTCAGAATGTGACGCGCCCGTTCTCGTTCCTTCGCGCTACCTGAGTTCCGGCTGCATTTCCAACAGACGGCAGATCTGGTGGTGCCATCGTGTCGCCCTCTGCAATCTTTCGCATAAAGTAGTGGGCCTTTTCCAGGTCTTCGCGCTTGTTCTCGATAAGCAGGCGAAACATCTTTGCCCGCATATACTCCTCGGCGGCCTCTACATGGGAAGCCGAAATTTCTGCGTAAGACTCCTTTTCCTTCTGAGTCTTGAATTTGTCACTTGCGTCAATAAAGGCCTCTGAGTAGGCGGCCTTTTGCTTGCGAGCCATCTTGCCCTCGTAAAATTCTGCAATTGCAACAAGATCCGCGCACAACGACTGACCCTTTAGGAATCGAGCGGCCAGTTCCCGGGCCGTGTGGCCATCTACCGTGGCAACAGTATCTGGGATCTGCCCGACATAGTCTGAAATAGTGCGCATCATCATGCGAATATTTGGATAGCCAGTGGCGAGCCTGATTTGCTCTTCCAGCTGAGCCATGATAGAATCGGCTTTTTGTTCTTCTGACATTATTCGCTCCAAAAATTGTACGACCAATAACCTGGCCCATCTTCGAGAAAACCCGCGGTCTCTAGGTACTGCCGGTGCTTGCTACAAGTGCTTGCTCTTATACTTACGCGAATAGTCAGCAGACCAATAGATGACGCCGCAGAGGGCTGGTTGTTTTCAAGCAGGTGTAGATATCCCGCAGGAGTAAACCAGGCTCTCCAGAACTGAGTGGGAGTATCAGCCGTCATGGTGATGCCATTCATGTCATCTGGAAAAGAAGAAAAATAATTACGGGCAGAGGCCCACATGCCGCCAGCGCCCCTGGCCCACGGCATCGATTCAAATACAATATCTAGATCATTTTCTGACTGCAGATCGCTGCATGCCAGCAAGTACTCTTTTATTTTCAAATGACACCGCGGCTCTTAAGTGCGCTCATTGCGGCATCTACCTGATGCAGGCGCTGCATGATCATGAGGTTTTGTACATACCAGACCGTGCCCCATGTCATCGCCTTAGAGGGATTGAATCGGGTGATCCTGCCCTCGAAATCGCACGTAATAATAGAGCGCGCGTCATGAACGCGCGCCTCGTCAAGCATTTTGTTTATGTTTGATTCGTCAATATCTGTGCAAAGTAGGTGCACATTCCTTATGTTTCTTTTCTTCCAGTCCATTTGATTCAGCCTTTAATGCCAGCATGCTCGGCTCGCATTTTGGCAATCTTCTGCTTTGCAAGCCGTACTGCCTCGGCATCGCGCAAATCCTCGCTAAGTGGCCCGTCAAAAGTAACTGACTCATCTTCTTCAACGTCTACAGTCTGCTCCTGCAGCTGCTGGAATTGCCGCAGCTTGGCCAGTTGGGCCGGAGTAAGCTGCTCGCCTGGCAGCTCAGGAGTAGACTGCTCAGGCGCCACGCGAGCCTTGCGGACCGGCAGCGGGGCTGGTCGTCGCATGCCGCCAGCCGGCTGCGATGAGGAGCCGGTCGTCACATAGACAATTTCTTTTGTAACCTGCCCATCTACCACAACGCCTTTCGGGAAGATGTCGAACTTGCCGTGAAGCGCAGTGGCTAGCTTAATTGTGGTATCTTCGGCCATGTCAGTGACAGAGGAAGTAATTAGCGAAACAACCGAGAATATCGCACCATGATCTGCATCTGATAGGCAAGCTTTGCCACAAGCAGGGCACTTATTGTCCCGGATGGACGCTACAAAGCTTGGCGAAATTTCTAGGTTACAGTTGATACAATTCACTTGGGCTCCTTCCAAACTGAAACTACATCCTCTAGGCTAAGAGATTTTGACTCGTTCCACTCTTTTACAGTGCAGCGTAGGATCACTGGAGATCCTACTTCCAGACGGGGCTTTGTGCTTTCCCAGTCATCCGGCCAAACCGATACTTCAAAATCTTCTTTCTTCAGGGACTCGATCTTAATCTTGCCCTGCATTCTGCCCGCATTCTTGCCTGTCCGAACCGGAATCTGGTCTATCCCAAGTATAACGCCTTCCAGCATAACTTTGTGATAATTTGGCAGGGCTTGCAACTGCGCACGGGTAAGCGGATTGTTGATGTTCTTGAAGAAGCCGCCAAATACCTCTTCGGCAGAGCCAGAGATGAATTCTCCAAGAGCTTCTTTCTCGGCAAGAAGGATCTCTTTGCGAGTCCACTCCCTGGTCATTTCCTCTTTTGTAGAGAGGTAGTCGAAACTGCTCCAATCAATGTCCTTGGCCTCTGCGGCACCATCCTGGGTGGCTGCGTCACCGAGACTGTTAATCTTCATGCGCAAGCGCTTGGCGGCCTTCTCCTCTGAGAACGTGTCACAAATCCACTTGCGTGAAATGCCGAAGCCGTCAAATGCGCCAGCCTTGGCCAGTGAGATAATAGTCTTGCGGTTAACAGAAGAGGGGCTGCGATAAATGAAGTCAGCAAACGCGGTATATGGCTGGCCAGCAAAAATATGCGAAATTGCTACGTCACCAACTCCGTTGACAGCATTCAAGCCAGTAACAATAGTCTTGCGATCAATCGCCCGATACCTATCGCCGCTCAGATTGATGTCGCAGGCACGGATTGCGATCTTGGAGGAAAGAATCTCTTTCTTGATCTGTTCAATGTACGCGGCAGTGTCCGGCGTTTTCTTTGCAATCTCTTGGTTTAGGTAAGAGCAAAGGAAAGTTGCTCGGGCATGATACTTGTAGTAGGCCGTCGCATAACCCATCCGGGCGTAGGCAACGCTGTGGGCTTTGCAGTTGTGGGCCACGAAGCCACCCGGAAGGATGAAATTCGGGTCGACTGGCATCTCCATGTCGTAGACCTCTACTTCTCCCAGGTCTAATACCTCTGTCACAGGATCCGCGATCCATGCGCCAAAGCCATTAGTGCGGCTCGCTGCGCCGGCAGAGATGACCTGTTTAAACTGCACCCAGCCTCCGGCCCGGTGGTCGTAAAAGCGGTGGTCCTCCGTGGCAGAGACCGTATGACCGCTTTCAAAGGTCACCTTGAAAGCCTGCTTCTTGCCGGTCGACCAGACTTTGCTAGCTGGCGCATACTTGAAACCGCCAGTATGAAGATCGATAAATTTAACAACTGTGCCACTGCTGATAGCGGAAATGGGGCGCGGACCGTCGATTGTCTCAACAAGCTGGTCGCCTGCGATACAAAATCCGTATTTGGCATAATCGGCAATAACATTGTCCCAGATGTATTGCGCATCCTTGCGCGCCACACGACCTAGCCGCTCAGCGTCGTCAACGAACTTCTTCTCCAGTTTGGCCGCAAGATCTGCGCCCTTCTCCTTTAGCTTGGTCAGCTTGCGCAGACCATCGGCCTCGGAAAGGCTCCATCCGGCAATATGGCTGGCAATTTTCAGCAAGTCTTCGTCGTAAACAGAGATGCCAAGAGTTGGCTTAGAGATGTGCTCGAGCTCGGCGTGAGCATAGTCCACCTTTTGCCGTCCGAAGCGACGGTCGATAAACTGCTTGCGCTTTGCCTTGTCAACGCCAGGGCGACCAAGAGCGTTGATGAGAGAAATATCTTCAATGTTCCTGGGCTGCATTGGCTTGCACAGCTGCGCAAGGGTGCCGCCCTCTAGCTGGAAAAGGCCGAGCACATCGCCATCGGAAATCATCTTGTAAACCTGCTGGTCGTCCTCTGGTACTTCCCATGGTTTAGGCAGATTGATGCCCATCTTGCGAGCAGTCAGATAGGCCTCGCGCAGCACATCGAGCGTATCTAGGCCAAGCATGTCGATCTTGATAAGGCCTACTTCTTCTGACACGTACTTGTCATAGTGAACGCTTACGGTGCCATCAGAATCCCGCCGCAGCGGGAAGTTGTCTGGCAGCGACACGTCGCTAACGATAACGCCACCGGCATGCACACCCCAGCTACGTGGCAAGCCTACGACCTTTTCTGCATGGGCTTCGACCTCTGGGTACTGCTTAAAGAAATCGACAAGCGTGGGGCTGTACTCTTTGGCAAGAGCAACAGTATTAATCTCGATAATCTTGCCATCGGGCTTCGTAACCTTGAGAGGGATCTCCTTTGTGATTTTCTCAGCAATTGAGAACGAGGCCTGGCGAGTGCCGCCAACCTCCAGGGACTTTGCGATATCCTTGATTGCAACCTTGGGCGTAATGCGATTTGCGTTAGTGATCTGAGCGACGTACTCCGCTCCCCAGCGCTCCGACATATACTTAATAAGGCGATCACGTCCAGATGACAGGATATCCGTGTCGATGTCGGGGCACTGCGCACGCTCCTTGTTCTGGAAGCGCTCGAATAGAAGTCCGTATGGAATGGGATCAAGCTTATGAATTCCGAGAAAATATGCAATAAGGCTTGAGCCCGCTGAACCGCGAGCAATGCCGGTCCACACATCCTGAGACTCTGCCCACTGGATAGCGTCAGCAACAATAAGCATGTAACTGCAAAACCCACGGGTCTCGAGGATTTCAAGTTCTGCCTCTAGCCGCTCCCAGTACTGCTTCTGACGAGCGCGGTCAAAAGTCTTCGTATACTCCCGGTAGCGTTTCGCAACCCGGAAGCGCAAATAGGCATTATCAACCGGAATGGCGCCGCGTGCAGGCTTCTCTGCTAGCCATGTCCGGAACTCTTCGCTGTCTGGGCAGCCAGCGATCATGCGCATGTCATATTTAGGAATTCTTTCGCCAGTTGGTTCCAGGTACTTGGGCTCTTCGCACTGATCTGCAATCATGGAAGTGTTGGAGATTAGCTGCTCTGCAAACTCGGGCGAGTACTGCTTCGAGAAGAAGGCGCGGATCTCATCCTCGTGCTTTAGATAGAACTCTGGGCACGGAATGATCTCGCCGATGCCGGTATTGCCACATTCATCGCATCCCGAGCCGGCGCAGGCCGCGCAGGGAATGCTGCTGACGTAGCGGTGCCGCGTCAGGTCAGAAAGGGATTTCTTATCGCTGATGGCGAGAACCATGTCGTGGAATTTCTCGTCCTCCGGCACAAGATAGTGTGAATCGCACGTCGCAACCATCTGAATGCCAAGCCGGTCGGCCACGCCCTTGAGCATGTTATTTAAAGCGATCTGGTCGAAGTTTCCGCGTTTTAGTGCATGCGGCTGAATCTCGATAAAGAAGCGATTGCCAAAGATCTCGGCAAACGTGCGAGCATGGCGGTCGGCCCCGTCGCTATCGCCTTCATAAAGGTGGGCGGCAATGATGCTGCCACCGCAAGCGGATGTAGCAAAAAGGCCTTCGTTGTACTTGCGAAGAGTTTCTGCCGTTACACGAGGAAACTCCTTGCCCATTACTGTGACCGAGTTCTTGAAGCCCTCATACGTAATGCGGCAAAGGTTCTTGTACCCTTGGTGATTTGCGGCCAGGAGTACGAGGTGGCGTCGCTTTGACTTTGGGTTGTCGAGATTCTCAACAAAATAGATCTCATTGCCCGGAATAAGCTTGACGCCGTGCTTCTTAGATTCTTTGTATGCTGGGTAAATCTGCGACATATTGCCATGATCCGTGATCGCCACGGCTTTCTGGCCGAGCTCCTTCGCCCGGCGGAAAAGCTCGCTGGGTCGAACAATCGCGTCAAGTACGGATCCGTAGGTGTGGCCGTGCAGGTTTACGAACTTGGTCATGCTTAATTCCTATGGCGTTCCAATATAGTCAGTTGGGCCGACTTTGCTCTCTACCCAGCTTAGGAGCGAAGCGCGAAAGAGCGCAGACATCGACACTGCGTTCTTCTTGAACTTTACACGCACTTCTTTTTTGCCAAGCGCGGAATCGATTGCGATCCCCTCCGACTCTATTTTGAGAATCTTGAACTTGTCAAGTGGATAGACTGGGTTGCCAAAAAGCGCAAGACTTTCGGCAACAGTTGCATCCAAGGCTACGGGCAGGTGATATATAAAAGAGTTGCATCGCGGGCAAAGGGTTGCCTTTGCCACTCGTATCGATTTCTTCTCTTCGCTCATGGTGTTCTCCAAAAAAAACAAAAACCCGCCTTGCGGCGGGTCTTGCTCAGTGCCGCCGGGCGGCTTCGATCTGCTTTGCAACCTCTTCTGGTACAGAGAAGTTGAGCGTGATCTCTACCTGCTCCCGTGATTCTTGATGAATATTGAGAGCAGCAAGTACATCGGAAACCGTGAGCTGACCGAGTGCTTCGTTCGGGCGGATATCGGCCTTGCTGCCGATGAGCGCAAGGGTTACGGTGCCGGGATCCTCTTCCTTCTTACCCTCGGTTGAGGTGTACTTGCGGATGGCAAAACCACTAACAGTGCATGAGACAGTCTTCTTATTCATTGCGTTTCCTTATCTTTCATCTACCGGCTGTTTTAGTCACTTGGCCCTTGTAATAAGCCAATCGAGCGTTTTCGTCTTCTTCTGCTGAAGAACCCATGAATCGTACTGGCCCTTTGCCAGCATAACCTTGATATAATCTTCGGGTTTTACTCCAGACACGCCCAGCTCTTCTTTGGCGTAATTAAGCAAATCTGCGTCCGACAGCTGTACTTCACTTGAAAACTTTTCTTCGATAATCTCTAGTAGGTAGTCTGACGCGGCGTAGATCTGGGCAAATCGGGCAGCTCGCTCTTCGCTCTCCTGGAGTGCTTCGGAAAAATCTGCCAGACTCTGAACTTTTTCCCGATAATCTGCTGTCCAGGCCTCCGGAACTTGGAATGGGTTCTTGGCCACAAGCTGTTCGCGAACTTGCATGTGAAGATCTCGCCTGATTCGGGCGGCATTTCGCAGTAGCCACTCCTCGTGGATTCGATCACGAAGCTCCTGCAGCGAAGCGATTCCGCACTGCTGAGCCAACGCATCATCTAGAACTGGCAGGGTCTTTATGTTGACTGCTTCGATGGAAATTCGATAGGTGAGGCCATCTTCTGAAAACTCCACCTGATCACTAGGGCGCCTGCCGATTAGCTGGGCGGCCATGGTACGGCTTAGTAGGGCTTCCTTTTGTAGATCAAGAGACAGCGGGAAGCTGGCCAGTGACATTTCTGGGAGTGCCTGTCCATTCTGGTCAAGCGCAACAATAGAGCAAATGATCTCATCTAGCTCCGTTGATGGCTGGCTCGAAGGGGACTTGATAGCAAGATCGTGGCGCAAGTGGTGCAGCTGTTCGTCAATGACCGCATTAGGATCATCGGTATGAGGCGTTACAGTGATCCCGTCGATGTCCACGGTGGTAACTGCCGGAGGCACGTCTGTAGCGACTGCGAACTTGAAGGTGCCATTGAGCTCGAATCGACCTACCCACTTGCGAATACCAGCGGGCCTGAATTCTGGTAGCACCATTGGTCTGGCTCCGGCAGAGATTTGCAGAGTTCGTAGCGCGTCTCGGGTAGCCTCCTGTACAAGCCTGGAAGAAACCTGGGCCTTTAGTTGAGGCGCATAGTGCTGTCGCACGATGGCGAGAGGGGCTGCTCCAGGCCGGAAGCCTGGGACCTCTGCCTTATCTGCAATAGCCTGGGCCGCCGCATTCAGAGCTTTTTCTACAAGAGGCCCTGGAACTGTAATGTCGACGATATATTTTCCGTCTTTTTCAAGGAGCGAGTGTTGGATGTTGGTCATGCCAGCAATTACACCCGGGCGAATAATGTGCGGACATGAAAAAAGCGCCCCGAAGGGCGCCCTCTTCACACTAGCACTGTCCAACTATCGCCATCTCGTATAAATGCAGGAGGACGTGAGTTGGCCTTCTTGGGCATGATAATCTTGCTCACACCCTCTAACAAGTCTGCCATTGCAGGCGGAGCAATCGTAGCAAACGCGCTTGGATCGCCCGCCGCTACTTCATCAGACAAGGCCATGGCACGATCAAGAACATCCACGAGCTGATCCAGGTCGTCAGCTACTACGCCAGAGGCCCTTGCAGCCGTTAGCCTGTTCTTAATACCGGTTAGCGACTCGTGCACTGGGCCCGCAACTCCTGCCGCGGCCAGCATATTATTGATCGTATCTGCTTCTTCTATAATTCTGTCCAGCACCTCGAGGGACTCCTGTGACATGGGCTTAGGGCCGAGATCAATCGGGGTCGGAGTGACCTTCGATGGAGCAGGGGCGACGGCAGGTTCTTGCTCTATTAAATAGACCTCTCCCGCCGGGATTTCATCGAGCTCTTCACTACCATCATTTTCGCTAACAGGTTCGATGCCCTCTTCGTCAACAGGTTCGATGTCCCCTTCGTCAACAGGTTCGATGTCCCCTTCCGAGACTTCGATAATCTCTTCCTCGGGTGACTCTGCACGAGGAGGCGATAGCCTGCCCTCTTGAATGTCCATTAGTGGCGAAACCGCAGTCTGTGGCGCCTCTGGCGGCTGCTCAGGGCCAATTGGCTCGACCCGTGGAACATCATGGATTTCCACCACATGCGGTGCAGTAGGAGCCTTGGTTATGACTCCCATGTCCGCTAGCTTAGAGTGGATTTCGCTAACTTGTTTTTCGCTCATCTTAGAGCCTGCGTTTATGCCTGGCAACAGAGACGAGAGCAGGCTAGTCGCAGCTGCCACGTCGGCGGAGCGCGCAAACTGGTACATGCCTTCAGAATATGCACGCACAAGGCTCTCTAGCGGAAGATATTCATCCGCAGCCGCCGGACCTGAGCCGAGCTTCGCTTGCTCAACCTCGCTCTCAAGCTGGTCCACTGCCGCCTGGAAGCCGGATGAGTCTGGGATTACAAGTGGTACACCGATCTCGTAATAGCCGACTCCTGGTTGGTTTGACGACAGGCCAAATAGCCCGAGTTTGTCCATGAGAGTTTTCATGATCGCTGGCGTGGCCCTTTCTGCAGTGGCTGGCGCTATAAGTTTTTCAATATCTGCGAGCACTGACATTACGCCCTTTTCATCTAGACGGTCGCCGTTGACCTGACGCTTGTCCTGCGAGATAGAGTTTAGTGAGAGCCTGATATTCTCAAGCCCCTTCTCCGCAAGGGACATGTCGTCGCCTTCCGCGGCGCTGACTCCAGGTTTGCTCAGGGTGCTGTCTATCTTAGCATTCATTCGCGCCAAGACTTTGTCAAGCTCTGATTCAAAACGGCTCTCATCCTTCTCTGCCGCTGGAGAGAAGGCGATGGAAGTCGTGTTCTTGAATACGACGCGCTCAATATCTTTTGAAAGAGCCACGAGCATATTGCCGACATCTTTCACAGACCTTGCATTTGCTTTGATATTCTTGAGGCGCGTAATATAGTCGGTATTAAGGGTGATCAGGTCGCTGACTTCGAGCTTGTCAAGCACCGACTCATTATCGATCTGCGCCCGCAGTGCACTGATAAAGTCGCCGAAGACCTTGCCGATGTTGTTGCCCATATCCCTGCGCATGAAAGAGGTGCAGAAATTAACGATTTCTGTCCTTACCTTCCGTTTCTGCTCAGTCTCTTCACTGGTGACTACCTCGTCTTCTTCCAGAACAATTTCTGAAAAGTTGATAATGTCGTCTGCTGGACTGATCTCTTGTGCAAGCTCGCGCTGCTGCTGTGCCTCTGCAAAGCCCCGGCGGAACTCATCTGAAACAACATCGCGTCCCTTGGCGGCGGCTGCGGCCAACTCGGCAGTTTGTTGCACCTTGGCTTCTGCATATGCGATCTTCTTGAAGATCTCGACGCCTTTTGTTTTCGCAAATTCGACCTGGGCCGCAATGCGCCTTTGATCGACATCGTCCGCTTCTTCCTCTTCTTCGGGGAGATCAAGAGCTCTTCTTGCCAAGCTATTGGCATTTGCAGCGATCACTTCAGAGAGGTGATTGTCCATTATCTTGGCCACCTTGCTCTTTGTCGCTGCCTTTCGCTCTTCGGGAGTTCCTTTTTGACCATCGACCCATTTATTGAGCTTAGCATAGGATCCCGGTCGGCTGGCGAGGACGGCCCTAAGATCGCCTGCGTCCTGCACTGCAAAATCTGCTAGGATGCTAGACAGCGGTTGTGCGAATCCGGCACTTAGAAATGCTTCTTTAATCTGGGCCAGATTAAATCGCCTCTGTACCACTCCGATAAGGTCTGGATTCTTTAGCAAGAATTCAAGCGGAGAGGCATTAATCTCTCGCACCTTGGCGTCTAGCTGCGGGCCGACTACCGATCCCGATGCGATCTGTCGAAACACCCTCTCCAACTCTTCCGGAGTCGCAGTTTCAACAGTCTTGCCGCTGGCCTTGAGCCGCTCTTGGGCCTCGAACATAGAGCCGTAGTTCTGCTCGACCGCCTTGGCGTACTTCTGTGCAACATCTGCCACATGGGCGGCATGCATCTCATAAGTGCGTTTGTACGTAGAGAAGGCGTGGCTCCGTGGCAGTCGAGCCGCGCGAAGAGCATCTTCTAGCCGCAACATCTCATTGTGAGCGGCACTGCCGGTGATCAAAGAGGCCGTGCTCTTGGCCTCTTCTATCTCATTTGCCGAAGCGCTGGCGACCGCCACCTGCTCGGATATTACTTCCAGTATGCCTGCCGCATCTGCCGCCAGACGGCGGTAGCGCCGCAGATTTTTCTCACGCCCCTCGTCGCTCTCGCTGCCACGAGCGGCCTTGGCAATCCTCTCTACCTCGGGGCTATTTTCAGCAAACAGAGATGCGACCTCGGCAAGCATCTGTCGAGTCTGAGGGAGCGCCCTTCCTCCGCGCAGTGCAAGGCTGGTTTTATCTGCTATTACTGTTTGCATAAACATTTTCAGCTGCGGAAGACTCTTTGTCGCATCAGAAATAGCGTCAATCAGGCGAGTGCCATCGGCAAACTGAGAAAGCTGCTGCACCCGAAGCAGGCCTTCCGACTCAACAGATGCGGTGCCCACTGTCACAGCTGTCGACTCTAGCTTCTTCTTAAGAAGCGACGCACGTTCCGGTGACGCGTCAGTAATGTCCTTCAAATAAAGCTCTATAGAGTCAACTAGCAAGCTGACGATTGTACCAAGGTCTTCTCTGGCAAATAGATTAGAATACCCGCCAGATGCATCCATAAAAGATGATTCTGCATCTTCTCCGAGCTCCTGCTTAATAGCTATTCTGAAGGCCGCGCCAAGCATGCGGGCTCCGGCAACCTTGTTGCCGAAATCAGCGGCTGCGACAAGCGCCTTGATTTCTTCTCCGCGCTCACTGGCCCATTGGCTAATCGCACTGCGGAACTCATCAGCCTTGACAATCGATGAAATGAGTCGGTCCTGCGATGCACGAAGTGTCGGCAGACTGCTCTCAAATTTCTTCAGGTTGCTATTAAAAACCTTCACAGCCTTAGGATCGGCGGGCGGGGTCCGCATCCTGCGAACTTCCATAATTGCTTTTATTTTTTCGCCAAGGCTAACATCTGCCGCGGGAAATCCCGCTGCATCGAGCCTTTGCTGCAGGAATCTGCCATAGCTCTTTTTCTTGTCGTCTTTTACGTCCTTCGCAATAGCCTGGACATCATCCTTTGCGTTCCTCGCGGCTGCCTCAAACTCTGGAGAAGCAATGGTCTCGCGCAGGATGTCATCAACAGCTGGAACCAGTTGTGCGCCAATAGCCTTGCCAATTACCAGGAGCGCATCCGCCTCTTCTGTTGACAAATACGTGGCATCAAATGCGGCACTTCCATTGAATTTTCTATCGAGAATGGTTGTTAGCATGTTCTTGGAGCTAGCAGTTATTACGCCCCGCGCCAGAAGTGAGTCGATTTTAGCAATCTGTTGTTTTCTAAATACCTGCAGCTCCTCTAGCATACCGGCTTTCCAGATTTCATAATTGTCTACCTTCATATGGCCGGCTTTCATCAGCATTCTCTCAAAGGCACGGCGATAAGTGTCTCCGCGCCGATCTCCAGCGGCTAGGTTCTCTGCGGCACGAATCGGATCTGCTAGTAGCCCGATGTCCGCGGCTACTTTGGCATATGAAACTATATCGCTTCCGCTTGCCTTGTTATAGGAAATGATCGTAGCAAGATTTTTCCGCGCAGGATCAAGAAACAGCTCAGCACCAACTGCATTGCGAACGGCATGCTTCATCATCATCGAAAGGGGGTGAGTCCGCACATTTCCAGTTTTCACGGCTGGGTCTTTAGTTATATACTCTATGTACTCCTTGGCCTTGGCATCTCCATTTTGGGCCAGGTCTGCTTTGTGCATTGCATTTGCTAAAAAGCCCGCCAGAGACTGCGCGCCGATGTTGCCCTTCGAGTCATACACCGGGTAGGTATACCACTTCGACACAAAACTCTTAATCTCGCCACTGCCGAGAATCTTTTGGGCTTCGGCAGATTCTTGGGCTAGGCCCTCGTTCTCGCTGGCCTCGGCGCCGGTATCGCGACCGCCACCACCGCCGTAGTCACGATCACCATCACGGTCGGTGCGCGAGACACTGACCTCGCCGCCAGACCCAAGGGACTGGGTCATCTCTTTCTTGGCGGAATAGCGCGACAGTGCATTCTTCTCCAGCATTTCGGCGAACTGAACTCCGATTTTTCGAGAAACAAGTACAAGTAATGCGTCGTAATAGGTTTCGTCAAAACCACGCCGCTGTAGCTCTGCCAGGATTGAGCTCTTCGAGTTCTTGCGCAAAAACCGATTAACATTGCGGAGGACCACGGCTTGCTCTGGATTGACAGCTTTTGATTCTGATTCCTTTAGGTCATCGGCCTGTGCATCTATCTCAAAGCCACGCTGACCCAGGATACCCGTTCTCTCTAGATCCTCAATCTTGCTATCAATGTCTTGCTTAAGACTCTTGCTCAGGCCCGAGGCTGGATCGACAGCGACATGATCCTCGATCTCCTGCTTTATTTTCTTCTCATTGTCGTCAAGGGTTACTGCGATGTGCTCAGACAACAGGTTTTTTACGAGGGCAATACTAGATGCCCTGTGCATAAACCAAGTTGCAGAAGCATCTGCCGTCCCTGTCTGAATTCTATCTAGACCTGTGCCAAGGTTTGCGAGTGCATCTGCGCCCTCCTCTCCGGTTACTTCTTCCGAGAGGAGTGCATCTTGGTACCTTTTGGAGGACCCTAGGAAATCAGACGCAACCTGCGCGGGGCGCTGGCGATTAAAGTTAGGAGGGATTGCTTTAGCAAATAGCTCTGCAAAGTCCTTTAGATTTTCTCCTTCATATAGCTTACCATTACTAGCAATTATCTTTTTGCATGTCGCCTGTAGATCGGCTTGTGGCAGCGAGGTGCTGTCGAAAGACATTATCAGGCTTGCAAAGACTGCGGCGCTAAGATCTTCTCGGGGCAACTCCAGAAGCGCCTGTGCCACATCGGCACTCATGGTCTCGCCATACAGCCGTATGCTGTCGAGGCTCTCTGCTGTGCCAGACTGCTCTGCGGCCTCTTTGCTGGCCCTGAGCTCTGCCAGCTGCCTTGTAATGGCAGCACGAGCGGACTCTACGGCTCGCTTTATGTTGGTCACTGCCTTCTCTCTAGCTCTGATAATTTGTGGGGCGCTGTCAAGGCCTTTGATATAATCAAAAGATGCGATAAACAGGTCGGAGCTTGAAACCGTAGAGTGGCTAAATAGATTTATGATTGCATCCTGTGCCGCAACCGAGGTCCGTGCCGCCTTGTCGGCAACAGTGGAAGTACCGAGCAGGCTTGCGAGCTGCTTTACAGTTAGTGTTTTACCCCCTACTTGAACCTCCTTTGATATATCTAGCTTGGGAATCGGAGCAAGGGCCTCTGTAATAACCATTTCCTTCCATAGTGAGGCAAGCTTGATCGGTAGCCCCAAGATTGTGCTCGCCAAAAAGTGCAGGAACGAGCTGCCCAGCTCTTCCGTGGGATGATTTTGCTTGGTGACCCACCGCGAGCGCGCTACCTTTTGCAGATCCGCATTAGCAGCCTCGCTATCAACCGCGGCATTGCATATCTGCGCAGCCTCCTCCAGAGATGAGAAATTGCCATCGATGCTTCCAAGGATTCTGCCCAGTGCAGCATCGGCCTTTTGCTTTATATCAGGGTAGGTCAGCGCCGGGATAATACCGAGCCACGGGGCTGTTGGCACTCCATTTATTTTCATGGCTCTGATCTTGGCATTCAGGCCTGCAACGACAATCCCATGAATGGCAGACTTAAGCTTGTCAGGTTCTGAGGAAAATGCCGATGCAAGGCGCTTATGAGCCCCAATTGCAGCTCGCCCAGTACCTAAGATAATTGATGGTCCGGCAGCTTCTTTCCCCATAATAGTTCTACGAATTTGCAGACTTGTTTCTGCCGCATTTCTTCGTGTATTTGCGTCAACGCCAAGTGCCATGGCAGTTACAAATCCCGCAGGATGGTGTTCTTTGCCATCATTATCGTCGTCGACGACGGAGGACCTGGTCCACCTGGAGAAATCAGAGCCGAGAATATCGCCCATCGGAGGATCACTGACAAGTGGAAGGCCGTTTACAATAGGCCGCTGCTGATTAGAGGCACATATCTCTGCGACTGCTGCGCGGAAATTATCAATTTCGTCGACTTGATCAGCGTGATGTATTAAAATAGAAAGTGATCGCTCCCTAAATGCCCTGGTGGTTCCGGCGCTATGCTGGAGGGTGCCCTCAAGCAACGAGGACATTACCAGAGCATTGTGAAGGGCCTCGTATGCCAAAACAGCAACTTCATCTCTGCCCTGGCTAATGGTAGGGGCCCTTAGCGAGTAGACTTCACCTCCCGTGCGACGCTGAAGGCGCCCACGCTGTACCGCGCCGCCTTCAGCTCCACCTTCAGCTTCGGCTCCACCTTCTGCTTCAGCAATCGCGGGGGCGTTCTTCTTCTTCTTCGCTGCAGTCTTGACCAGCTCCGATGGAGCAAGGCCCTCTGCTCCAGCGAGCAGGGCCGCGCGAGGGTTGGAGCGCAAGAATTCTTCCCATGCGAGGAATACTGCCTCGTGCATAACGAGGTCAACTAGCTTGCGAATATTGTCATCGCTGAGCTCAACGCTGGGATTCTCTATGCCGTCGGCAAAGGCTCGGAGCTGCGACATCTTAAATGAGAGCAGCTTTTTATTGACGAGCTCATAAGGGTCTCGTGAGCGCAGAGACAGGAATAGCCTTGTCTCCGGGTCCGCGCCGGCAAAATGATCAGCAAGACTTAGCGCCAAAAACTCTAGCTCAGGGTGTTTTTCATCATGAAAAGCGTATAGCGGGGCAACCAAGCTTCGCAGTACTCCAGAGAGAAACCCGACCCTGGGTAGAGTGACGGCGTTATCGAAGGCGGCAGTCTTAAAAAGCTGAAAATTCATTACTGTCCTCGGTTATCTTATTCTTAAGCCTATTACAAACTTCGGCTAGGTTTTTGCTTACTACGGCCGATGTCAACCCAAGCTTTAGTGCTATTTCCTGACGGCTGTATCCCTGATAAACTAGATTGATTATTGATCTATTTACGTCGTCTTCCTGCCCTAGAAGCTTCAAAATATCAATCCCGTGATCGGTGGTGAGCGTCCCGCCGCCGCATCCTATTGCGGTAAATTGAGCGTTGTCTGGATCGATCTCCTGCTCTAGCTGGGCATCGCTATCATCTACGGCAATCTGACCGGGGATCGCAATAAGGTTGTAGAACTTCCACATACCACTGTGCTTCTCAGCGGATTCACCACATTTTGGGCAGGTAAGCACCTCAAGGCTCTGCTTTGCACGGAAGAAAGTCCTGCAGGAATTGCAGCGCACTTTCTGTGAATCAGCAGAAATATAGGTTGCACATCGCCTCTTCTGTGAGAAGAACTTGCACATATTGATCAGACGGTTTTTGATGTGGTTCTGGAGGAACGTCAGTAGATTCGCAGGCTTTGTCTCGTCGTACCTCGGCAGCGCCTCCATCGCAAGAGTCAGCATCTCCTGCTCGAGATCATCACGGCCAAAACTGGGGAACTCCATGGTATTTAGCTGGTGATTCAGAAAGCCACGCATTAGGCTAATTAGCTTCTCAAACCCCTCTCCCGTTTTGCTATTTAGGTATAAATACTTGTTATTGCCAACCTTATATGTTCCGTCGATGTTCATGCTTGCCTCAGAATTTCTTTCTGCCCGAGATTTTAACCAAATCCGACCCGCCGCTCTTGCCCTTGCCCCAGCCGTCTGGGCAGGCGTCATAATAATCGCAATACTTGCACAAGAATGTTGGCTTAGGCTCCCAAGTCTTGTCCGTAGCGATTTGCTCAGCAGTCTTGATAATGTCCTCTTTTGCCTCTTCTATATCGCTCAGCGTAATCCGGTAGCTGAGCTTCTTGGGACCCTCTGGCAGTACCAAGTAGACACCATCGTATTCCTGGATGTCAGGAAAGAGGTTCTTTAGGTGCATCCCGTAGACCTGCAGCTGGAATTTGTCGAGATAGGAGGATTTTCCCGTATTGTGGGTTAGGTTTAGACCATTGCCACAAACATACAGGGAGTCGGGCGCATCAACTTGAATGCACTGGGTTGGAACACTTTCAACTCTCTCCATAACCTTAATGCGCCTTCCCAGTGCCATCCTTGGCTCTTTGAATACGTGTCCGTCGACCAGGTCAGCCTTTCGCTTTAGTCTAAATGGGTTAATGCCGACAGGAGAGAACACAACCTGGCATGACTTATTTCCATGTTTATCTACAGCCTCATAGAGCCGTGTAGAGATGCCAAAAGTCTTTATCAGGTGCCTGATACTATGAGCAAGTGCCTTGTCTGATGAGACGAATACACATCTACCTTTTTTATATGAAAAGTGACCATCTGTATCCATCAGTCCGCGTAGGAGCTCTAGTCTCTGGGCTACAGATGACCTAAGATATATCTCCGGGATGTGCTTGTTGTATAGCAAATTATTTGCCTTCAAAAGGCCTCTCAGTGGAATATTGGTTCTTGCCGGATCCCTTTCAGGATCAAGGGTGCCGTTCCTCTGGCGACTTGTTCGATTCGAGCATATCAGGCATGTGTCCGCGGATTCATGATTAGCTTTATGCAAACTCTGATCATGACCAAATCCACATCGATCATGCCGGGGCTTTGTCAAGGTAACTGTGAAAACGTCATTGTGATTAGGATTCCTCTTCTTTTCCTTGGAGACGGAGAAGTCTCCCCACTTCTCCCTGACAATGGAAGTCATGTCGTCAAAATCCTGGGCCCCGACAGTCAGGCTGCCAGTTTTTCTATGCCCATCCCCAAGCCAGGCCCCCAGTACCCATGGATCAATAGGTAGATCCTGTTCTGGATACTGAAGTGGCTTAGGATTTTTTATCACAATTGACCCCCTTCGGTCCTTCTGAAGGGAGCTGAAAAGCTCGAAGAGCTGATCTGCGTCGAGCGTTTTCTCGCTCTTGTCCGTCATTTTTGAACCTGCCAGAGACACCTGCCATAGGTGTACGTTGTCGCATACGACGTCAGAGCCATCGCTCATGGTAATCTTGTAGCAGGGCCGGTTATGAACCCCGGATTTGATAACTACGGTCGTCTCCTGACCATCGCTGCCAAACACCTTGTCGCCAACCTTTAGGTCGCCCATTGTTGTCCAGCCGCTCGGCGTTGGAATGGGGGTATCGAGAGCCAAACCCTTGTAATCCAGGATTTGATATCCGTTCGGAGTGCGATCAATCCTGTCTACAACGCCACGGATTAGCAGGTCATTGTTAATCTGAATGCTAAAACGATCTTCTGTGGCAAGAACATCTGGCCAGCCCTCGGAAGAAACGTGCGCAAGATATGACTTGAGGAGGCCCTTGCTCTTCTCCATACCTTCTGCGCTAATCTTTGTAGAGAATTTGTTCCACGTATTCTTGGCGATCTGCTTAAGAAGCGCCTCCGGCTGCTGGCTAGCATCTGCATTCAGCTCTTTGTGAAAATGCTCCAGTACCTCGTGGACGTAGTTGCCTACATCGAGATGCTCCCAGGTCTTGCGTGGGAGCTTGTCGATTTGCTGGAACCTATATTTCCTTGGGCAGCTTTCGTAGGTATCCAGGCTGCTTACTGATACTTTTAGTGTCAAAATTAACCGCCAATCTTTGGGATGAGTCCCTGTCCAGACAGGAGGGTCCCCAGCATTTGCGGCAGACGGCAGGCTTAGAAAGTGTTATATCTACCAAACAGATTCCACTGGAAAACTAGTGGGTTCTGATAGACAGGCAGTGGCCTGACCTTGTCCGGCTCCACCGGAACATGGCTGATTGACTTGATCCACTTTGCGTCCACGGTGTCAAAGTAATAAGCCACATGCGTCCCGGTCTTACGGTTATAATAGCTCTGGATATGCTGACCAGACGTATGATTTGAGCCGTCAACTGCGCGATAGTCGATACCTCGGTAATACTTTTCTGGATTTCTCAGGGTCATATATGGACCGTTAATAACGGTAACGGATGGTTTGCGAGCGGACTCCGGTCTGGTGTCAATAAGGATTATGTGCGCATCCGGGTTGAAGTTATCGGCTCCCAGCGTGCTGAGATACGACGTGTCCGTATTTACGACTCCGGTGACCTCGCTGTGATAGTCGCTGGACTGTGGGAACCCTTGAGAATCTCGATCCGAGAACAAGAATTGTATTTCGCTGGGATCAATATCCAGATAGGTGGCGGTATTCCCTTCGAAGTCATACCAGTACGGTATGTCGGCGCCACCTGGATATATGTATGCGATACCCGCCTTGTGGCTCTTTCTTTGCTCAAAGTACGCCGTATTATTAAGTGACCAGGTGTAGGTCAGGATGCTGCCGGGAATCATGTACCCGTCAACGTCTGCATAGGCGACTGCGCTAAGAGTAAATGGCTGGCTGTCCGTTGGGAGGCGAATTGCCTCTATATACACCTGGGCTAGCGGATCGGGGATGCTGCCGTCAGTCGTAAAATATATAATAGCTGCAGGATTTGATGAAAGAATTTCTACTGTTTCTGGAAATCCTGCAATCAACTGATTTTCAGATTCCAGAAAGATAAGGCTTGAGATGCTCATTTAATGACCCTCAAAAAACCGTGCCTTACCTGTTCGTTGCGGAAACCCGCTTTCCAATAAATCTTATGAGCAAGTATCCTGTAGAAGCTTGCAAGCAGCAAGTATCTGCTGTGTAGCCCTGGAGAAAAATTGAACGCCCTTGCATCTTTTAGATATGTGCGGGCAAGTTTTAGGCATCGGAGAGCCTCTGCCCGAGGATTAGGCTGCGCCGCGGCTCGTGTCAACGCTGCTCGCTGGGCTCCATCAAAACCCAGTGTACCGATTGCCGCCAAGCTGTTTGTCGTCTCTGGCTGCATAAATGCAAGCAAATCCACGTAGCGCTCCTTAACAATGTTCAATTACACAGTAAAAGGCCGGCATTGATAGCCGGCCCAGTTTACTGAATGATCTTCGCTACTTGTCCGTCATTTCGCACCCTTAAAACATTATCAAAATGCTCCTTAAGTGAGTCGTCGTGAGTAATTAGCATAACGATCATCGTCTTTTGCAGCTCTTTTACAATGCTCACGAAGGTCTCTACGCCTACCTTGTCTAAGCTGCTGGATACCTCGTCCAGCAACAGGAGCGACAGCTCCCCGCCCTGGCGGCGGGCCTGCACTGCGGCGAGAGCAAGCCGAACGCTGAACCCAACGCGGAACTGCTCTCCACCACTGAGATCTTCGATGTACTTGGTGGAAGTCGGGCTGATCACTTCGATATCGAGAGTTTCTTTAATCTGCCCCTTTGTATCCGGCCGCTGGGTAACAAATTTAATGCTAAATGGCTTGTGGCTTAGTCGGCTAAGGAAGGAGTTGCTCAGGGTCTCGATCTCTGAAATTACGGTGTCCAGGATTGATGCCTGAATTCCTGTTTTTGAGAAGTGCTTGGCAAGAGCAGAGTATAGGTTGACCTCCTTCTCTAGCTCTTGGCCTCGAGCCGCCATCGCACCAGACTCGGCCTCCTGGGCTGCAATTACGTCTAGTTTTGCCCGTACCTGGCTTAGGCCAGCAACAACTCCGGAGTGCTGATTTCTAGCTGCGGAGAGCTGCGCCTGCGTCTCGCGCAAGCGACCGGCTGCACCAGAAGCGGATCTAAATCCCGGGATTGCCGCCAGCTTTTGCTCTGCAGACTGCAACTCCACGGCAAGCCGAGCAATTCTGCCGTCAATCTCAGAGCCCTCGGCCGCGAGAGAAACGGCATCTGCCTCTAGCGAAGAAAGCCTCGTCCTGGCACCAGAAACTTTTGAGTTTTCGGCATCCCACTGGGCCTCGGCAGTTCGGGCCTCGGCCAGCTTGCCCTCACCAATCGAAATCCGGGACTTCATCTCCTCGACCTGTGCACGCAGCTGCCGGAGCTCTTCTGCGTGATCATGCTGCCAGGAAGACCCGCATGTTTCGCAACGCCCCTTTTCCATAGCAGAAATGCGGCGGCCACTAAGCGCCAGTTCGCCCCGCCGCTCGGCGAGTTTCTGGAGAATTGATGAGGAAACATCAGGACGTGGTCCGATCTCGCGAACCTGCGAGCCCATAGCCTCGATGGAGGATCGGACTGCGGCAAGTCGCGAGGCCAGCGTCGCCTTGCGACCTTCTGCGTCTGCAAGTGATTTTCTGATGTTTTCCACAAGTTGCTGCGTAGCGGCCCTGGTTGCAGCTGCCTGAAACGCAGCTGCCTCCTCGGCAGCCACCGCACGCAGACCTTCCTCCTCCGCCTCTAGGGCAGCAATCTCTGCAGAAATACGCTCGCCTCGCTCACTCAGGGTGACATGCTCGGCCTGTAGCCGCATGCGCTGATCCGGCAGGTTGCCAAAAATCGAAAGTTTGTAGCGACAGATATCAAGCTCTTTCTCTGTCTCTGATAGCTTGGCTGCAGCGTTTTTCGCATAGGAGTTCCAGCGATCCATGGCCAGGATCTCTGCGATAAGCTTTTGCCGCACAGAGCTAGTACCGTACATGAATTCTGAAATAGTGTTCTGTGCGAAGTAAGCCGTGTTGACAAACGAGTCGTAGCGCACACGCGTTACTTCGGCAATCTTCTCGTCTAACTTTGAGTTGGTATCTGCCTTAACCGGCTCCATCTTGCCGTCAGGCAGTACACGATTAAAGTCCAGGGTTTGCTTGTTCGTGCGGTTTCTGCCGCGAATGATCTGGTACTTCTCGCCGCCGGCCTCGAACAGCAGAGTTACCTTCGCAGCATCGGTTCCATCGCGAATAATCGAGTTAGAGTTCTTGTAGCGGGAGCTGCCAGTGAGCGCCCATGTTAGCGCCTGGAAGATTGTGCTTTTCCCTGTGCCGTTGCTGGCTCCCGATACACTCAGGTTTTCTCCGACGATCAGGGCAGACTTGAAGTTGAAGTCTACCGCCGAGTCGGCATATGGCCCAAAGTTAACCATGTGCATTTTAAGTGGAATCAAGCTTCCTCCTCGGCAATGATGCTGTTGCCAACTGCAATCAGTTGTGCAGCGAAATCCTTATCTGTTACAAGACCCTGGATGTACTGCGACCATGTTTCGGTATCTGAGCCGAGCTCTTTCACATCATTGCGAAGAGCACGCTCGGTTTTAACGGAGACCGATGGCGGATACACAAACGAGCAACCGCGTCGCAGTAGCTCTGCCATGATTGCATCTGGGTTTAGGTGGCCGATATCTTCAGAAGAAACAGATATCTCTACCTTTGCAATGTTCCCAGTGAGATCTGTTGAGTCGATCTGCTTTACCAGCTGAGCAAGCAGCCCGCTCATGAGTTCTACGCCTGTCTTTGGCAGTCCGATGCCAAACTCATAAAAGTCCTTGCATGGCAGTGTCTTCCAATCGGCGCTGCGATTCTGCAAATCAACAACGCAGTACTGCTTCTTGTGCGACTCAAATGCCCCGCGCTTCTCAAGGGAGCCGACGTAATATATCTGCGGATTTGTGCTGACTACGCCAGGAGTGTGTACATGCCCCATGATAGTCAGATCAAATGGAGCAAAGCTGGCTTTTGGCAGCATTAGCTCGTTGTCGGTGTACAACTCCGCTTCTTCCTCTGCAAAGAATGTGCCTTCGATTGCCATATGCCCGATAAGTATGTTTGAGCCTGGGGCACGATTAGCCGCCAGGCCAGCGATGATGACATCGGCAGCGGCAATGCCTTCTGCGTATGTGGGCGCAGCAAGGTATTTGCGATCTCGATATGGAAAGAAATGCAGGGCGTCATTTCCAATTCTAACAGTGTTAGGCTCATCGTGAATAATGATGTTATCTAGCTTTAGCTCAGATAGGTACGCAAGTGTAGTTGTGCTTGCCGTGCGCTGCTGGTCATGATTGCCGATGAGAATGTGAATCTGCTTTACTCCAAGCTCAAGTGCTCGGCGCAGGGCATTGCTAAACATCTGCTGCTGAATCATGTGCGGATACCTGTGCTCAAAGATGTCGCCAGTGAACACAATGGTATCGCACGTTTTTGCAATCTCCTCAATTGCAAAAAGCAGCGTATTATGATAGTCCACGAGCCGGCTTGGAATGCCGGTTACTGGGTCTTTGGTCCCCGCCTTGAGGCTGGCGCCAAGATGGCAGTCTCCAATTATTCCTATCACTTGAATCTCCTATTTAGCTCCATGTTAAACTGAAGAAACCTGCCATGTACCTGCTCTGCAGATTCAGACTCCATATCTGGAAGTATTTTGTCAAGCTTCTCGTAAAAGCTCTGCATCCACTTAAAGTCTACTTCCCATGAGGCTGTGCCGTAGCTTGCAGCCAGCTTCTGCCGGCATTTCTTAATCAACTTTCTACTGTGGTCTCCGATTAGCTTTTGCATGTTCGGAGTATCTGGTATGGCTATCGGACCTTGCTGGATTGCAGACTCTAGCGCAGTCTCGCTGCTGCCGCCAAGCATGGCGATAAGATCGAAAGCGTTGCCGTAAATATTGCACCCAAAGCAAAAGAATTGCCCTGTTGCTCGGCTGAAATAAAAGCTGGCGGTTTTCTCGCCGCCACCTTTGTGCGCCGGACTTGGGCAGCTACATTTGTGAGTAAACTTACCGCTGCCGGACTGCAGCGTCTTGCGAGCGGCGAGCATGCTGTACGCGCTCTCGGCGGCGCGCTCACTCAGCAGTGACTTCAGCTGAGTGTTGCTCTGCTGAAATTTGACTCTTCCGTTCTGCATCTGACTCTAACCTCTCCAGGCGACGCCGCAGACTCTTATTTTCGGCCTCAAGATCCTTGACCCTGGATGCTAAATGCATCAGACCGTTTAGGGCCAGTGTCGCGCTAGTCTGTGCTCCCTCGGCTGATGAAATAGAATTTAGCTCTGCGGCCGCTGCATTAAGCGGCTCCATCTCAAAACCTGCAGGATCAGACTTGAAATACGCCCAATAGCTCTTAGCGAGCCTAGTCATTCGCTCTTGCGCGTCCTGTAGTTTTCGGAAAGCCGCTGCCAGTTTGGTAGTGCTGATTTGCTTAGTCAAGCGTACTCCTGTACATATAGATTCCGCATCTCTTGTGAAACCTTAACCACTCACCGATTACCTCAAATTGTTTATCTGGCAGATAAGCCCCTCTTAGAAATTGCAGAGTGCTTATTACTGCATTATAATCGGTAATCGGCCTCTGGTCTAATCGCATGAGCTTGTACATGTAATCGTGGAATTTTTTATCCGCGGGGTGCACGCTTAGCAAATCTAGTATCGCCGAGGATGTGCCGCCACAAAGGCATATGCCGTGCTCCTCACGGCCATGGCAACCCAGGATGAGATCTGCTTGTTTCACTGCTAGGCAATCCTTTGCTTACACGCACTGGCCACGAGTGCGTCCGGGGTATGCCGCAGACGCAGTCACTCAATGTCGACGATGTCATCCACAAAGCCGTACTTCTTTGCCTCGGTCGCGCTGAAGTAAATTGTTCGACCGTTCAGATCACTTTCGATGATATTTATCGGCTTCTGGCAGTATTTGCTATAAAGTCCGTAGAATACTGAGCTTAGTCGCTCGTTGTGGAGCATGTCTGATTTCAGCTCGCCAGCACGCAGGTCGCTGCCAACAAACCATGGCTCGTGAGCCATTAGCCAGCAATTAGGGTAGGCATACCGCTTGCGTCCTGCCGCAAGAATGATGGTACCGGCGCTCATAACGGTACCTAGTCCATAGGTGTGCACTGGAGCAGGGCAGGCACGGATAAGGTCGTGCATGGCAAAAGACTCGTAGACTCCACCGCCCTCTGTATTGACAACTACACAAATAGGGGATTTGCTATCTTCCTTTAGTAGGTGTGCCATTTGCTCGGCGAGGTGCTTTGTCATATCAGTATCTACTTCGCCGAACAAGTAGATGCTGCGACGTGGGTCATGGGGTGGTATGCGATCCCGCCCCGGTGGGGGCGGGGCTGGAGGCGCCTGTACTTTCTTTGGTCTTGCCACTGAAATAACCTCT
>Ga0172367_10000274_pt1 | contig 78235 bp, 76 predicted proteins | sample Lak10m_FD_114542 | JGI IMG/M metagenome (GOLD analysis project Ga0172367, IMG submission 114542) | Freshwater microbial communities from Kabuno Bay, South-Kivu, Congo - kab_022012_10m | ecosystem: Environmental > Aquatic > Freshwater > Lake | place: Democratic Republic of the Congo: South-Kivu... | reverse complement strand
GTGGTCGTTCAATCCTTTCGGAGGAACGATCAAGAACGGCCGTATCTATGGCCGGGGAGCCACAGATGACAAAGGGAATCTTGCCTGCGCGATGGAAGTGATGCGCAGTTTGGTCGAGGATGGTGTTCAGCTTTCGCATGATGTGGTCCTTGCCGCGACCGTAGACGAAGAAACCGGAAGTAAGCAAGGCATTATCCCGCTCTTGGAGAAAGGTGTGTTGCGGTCAAAGACAGCGCTTATTCTTGATTCTGATGAATTCTCGACTATCATCGCGCAAAAAGGGCTTGTCCACGCGCGGATCCAAGTTTTCGGAAAGAAAGCGCATGGCGCTTACAATTGGTATGGCGTGAACGCGATCGAGATCGCCACAAAGATCATTTCTGATCTTAAACAGTATCGATTCTCGTACAAGAAGCATGATCTTTTACGTGAGCCAACGGTCAATATCGGCACCATCAAAGGCGGCGATAAGGTGAATATGGTTGCGGACTTTTGCGAATTCTCTTTTGATCTGCGTTATTTGCCAGGCATGGATCTCAAAGTAATTTTAGCGGCTGTAAAGCGCCTGGCGCGCAAGCACGCGAAGAAATTTAAGTTGATCATTGACGACCTTCAATATCCGTACGAGATCGACAAGGGCCATGCTTTGGTGAAGGCTTATCTCGGCGCTTGTCGCAAGCTTAAGTGTCCTGAGGATCTTAAAGGGAGCCAAGGTGCGACGGTCATTACGTTCTTTCAGAAAAAGAAGATCCCCGCGATCGCCACAGGTTACGGCAGCCGCAAAACAGCCCACGCAACGGATGAATACGCGCAGGTAGAAAAATTATATAAAGGCGCAAAAGTGCTCGAACAATTTATTAAAGATTTTGATAGCCCATAGGCAAACCGATGAAGAACATAGTTTTTTTGGTGATGATCATTTTAATGCTTTTAGGCGTGTCATTTTCTGCCTTTGCCAAAGAGGTGAGCTACGATCAATTTATTGGCGAAACCGTAAGGTATGATGTCCGCAGCCTGGGGATGAAGATGGCGGATGCGTTCATCGAACTGAAAGGCCTTGTGAATGTCGACGGCAAGGACGCCTATCTCATTACCTTTGAGGCTAAGGGATCGAATTTTTTTGATAATGAAAAGACCTATGCTGACGTAAAAAATTTATATCCTTTGCGCGTTGAACGGGACGTGACATATTTGGGATCGATCGAGAAGATCGTTGAAGTGTACGACCAGGATAAATTTACTGTCGCGATCACGAAGACGACAAAGGCAAAACCAAAGCCCGAGAATTTCGTTATCACAAAGAAAGCAAAGATCGATAATCTGTATTGCTTTATTTATCGTTATCGCCTATCGGGAAGTTTTCAGCTTGGGTCATCACTGCGGTTGAATTTGCCAACCAAGGACGTTTCCGTTAAGATCGTTAAGAAGGTAAATCTTGACGCGGCTGGAAGATCCTTTGAGACGTTCTTTTTTGAAACAACACCTGCGCAATATCGGCTTTGGTTCGATACAGGTAAACAAAAAATGCTGCTGCGCGTTGATAAACCCGCGATGGTAGGTGGAACAAGTATGATCATGACAGACTATCGTTATAAAGGAGTTTCCAGTGTTAAAACCAGATAAATTCGGCCATTTTGATGAATTTGGCGGACGCTTTGTCCCCGAAACATTAATGTCGCTTTTGCTTGAGCTTGAAAGAACATTTCACATTCTGCAAAAGGATAAAAAGTTCCAGCAAGAATTCAGTTTTTATCTTCGCGAATATGCAGGGCGGCCAACCAACTTATACTTTGCTGAGCGTTTAAGCGCTGAGCTCAAGACGCTCAAAGTTTATCTTAAGCGTGAAGATCTTTTGCATACGGGATCGCACAAGATCAACAATACCTTAGGCCAGATCTTGATCGCAAAGCGTATGGGCAAGACCCGGATCATTGCCGAAACCGGCGCGGGCCAGCACGGCGTTGCGACAGCGACCGTCGCGGCACTCTTTGGCCTGAGTTGCGATATTTATATGGGCGCAGAAGATGTTGAGCGCCAATCGCTCAATGTTTATCGTATGAAGCTTTTAGGTGCTCATGTTATCCCTGTAACAAGCGGTTCCCAGACGCTCAAAGATGCCATGAACGAAGCGATCCGCGATTGGGTGACGAACGTGGCAAATACCTTTTATGTGATCGGTTCTGTGGCTGGTCCCCATCCTTATCCTGTCATGGTGCGTGAGTTTCAATCAGTGATCGGCAGGGAAGCCAGAAAACAATTCTTGCAAAATGAAAAGAAACTGCCTGATTATTTGTTGGCCTGCGTAGGCGGCGGTAGCAACTCTATGGGGCTTTTTCATGCGTTCTTTGCGGATAAAAACGTTAAGATGATCGGTGTGGAAGCTGCGGGGTTGGGGCTAAATACATTAAAGCATTCCGCGCCGCTTAATCGTGGGCAGGCAGGCGTTCTGCACGGCAGCAAAAGTGATCTGTTGCAAGATGCGGATGGCCAGGTGCGTGTGGCGCATTCGATCGCTGCCGGGCTTGATTATCCAGGTGTGGGGCCGGAGCATTCCTATTACAAGAAAATTAAACGCGCTGAATATGCCGCTATTGATGATAAAGAAGCCGTTAGCGGCATGAAGCTTTTGTGTAAGACGGAGGGGATCATCCCGGCGATGGAGTCGTCGCATGCCATTGCCTATCTTCCCAAGCTTGCCAGGCGTGTCAAAAGAAAAGCAACTGTGATCGTTTGTCTTTCAGGGCGCGGGGATAAGGACGTCCACGCGCTTAAGGAGATCTTATAATATGAATAGAATTGACAAAAAGTTTGCCCAATTAAAGAAAAGAAATAAAAAAGCCTTCATCGCTTTCATCACGGCAGGAGACCCGGACCTTGCAACAACTGAAAAGCTTGTTTTAGCTTTTGAAGAATCCGGCGTGGACATTGTCGAGTTGGGCGTTCCTTTTTCTGATCCGCTTGCGGATGGCCCCACTATTCAGGCTGCTTCGCAGCGCGCGCTTTTGAAAGGCACAAGCTTAAAGAAGATCCTGGCACTCGTCAAAAGCTTAAGACAAAAAACAGATATGCCTATTTGTCTGATGACGTACTACAATCCTGTTTTTCATTTTGGCGAAAAGGCGTTTGTTGCGCAAGCGGCGAAGGCCGGCGTGGACGGACTTGTTATCCCTGATCTTCCCCCGGAAGAAGCACAGGGGCTTATCGCTCAAGCACGCCGCTTTGATTTGGCGACAATTTTCTTTTTAGCGCCCACCACAGACCCCCAGCGCATTCCTTTTATCGATCAGTGTGCGCGAGGGTTTATTTATTATGTATCTGTGGCGGGTGTCACGGGAACAAGAACAGCCCTTCCGAAGACTTTGATGGCAACGTTCAAATCATTTAAGCGTAAGGTATCGAAGCCGTTGTGTGTTGGCTTTGGTATTTCAACGCCTTCACAGGTCAAGGAAATCGCGCGCAGCGCGGACGGCGTCATTGTGGGTAGCGCTATCGTCAAAGAAATCTTAAAAAATAAGGGCAGCCAGCATCTTGTCGGCAACGTTGCCCGCTTCGTCAGGAGTTTATCCAAACATGTATGAACGATCAGAATTAAAGAATAATTTGCGCATTGTTAGTCATTCGATGAAAGACCGCAATAGCGTGGCGGTTGGCGTGTGGGCTGGAGTGGGTGGCCGCTATGAAGAAGCCAAGATCAAGGGCGCAGCCCATTTTTTAGAGCATATCGTTTTTAAAGGAACAAAGAACTATTCGTGCCGTGCTATCAAGGAGGAGATCGAGGGTGTTGGCGGGTCTCTCAATGCTTTTACCTCAGAAGAATGTACATGCTATTTTGCCAAGGTACCGACCCAGCATGCTGAGAAGACATTTGATATCTTGTCTGACATGATCTTGCAGCCGTTGATCACCGAAAAGGATGTGAATAAGGAGCGCGGTGTTATCTTAGAAGAGATCAAGATGTATCATGACTTGCCGCAACATCTTGTTATGGATTTTCTCGAAGGATTGCTGTGGACCGATCATCCGTTAGGCCAGAATATCGCCGGCAGCTTGGAATCCGTCGGGAAAATGAGGTTTCAGGACCTGAGACATTTTCATCAATATTTTTATGTCCCTTCCAATATCGTTGTTTCGGCTTGTGGTAATTTGTCGCATGCAAAACTATCCGCGCTGACAAAAAAGAAATTTGGCGGGCTAAAGGTCGAGCGTGATATTACATGCGTGAAAGCGGGGAGCGAACAAAAAGCGCCCAAGGTCAAGATCTTCAAGAAGCCGATCGAGCAGATGCATATTGCGCTAGGGTCTTTAGGGCTCCACCGACAACATCCTGATCGCTATGCCGCAGGGGTGTTAAATGTTATTTTAGGCGGCAATATGTCGAGCCGTCTTTTTAATGAGGTGCGCGAAAAGCGCGGCTTGGCTTATTCTATATCCTCCGGTATGAAATTATTTAAAGATACTGGAGCCTTTGTGGTCCGTGGCGGCGTGCACAACGAAAAGGTTGTGGAGGCGGTTGACGTCATTTGCGGAGAACTCGAGAAGGTTAGCCGTTTAGCTGTGTCCGCCAGTGAACTTGTCAGGGCTAAAGACTATTTGATCGGCCAAACATTGTTAGGGCTGGAAGATACGGCGGAGCATATGTTCTGGCTGGGTGAGTCGATCATCGCCACCAACAAGGTTGAGACATTCCGTCATATGATCAAGAAGGTTGAACAGGTTACCTTGGCTGATGTTAAGCGCGTCGCGGGGGATTTTTTTCAAAGGCAGCGGTATAACTTTGCTTTGGTCGGTCCGGTGACCGAGGCTCAAGAGGGCCGCCTGCGCAAGATTTTTGCTATTTAACAGGGGCATTTTATACGATTTTGATTTGACAAAGAGGAGAATATTCGATAGACTTAATTTCAATAACGTTTTTATTTCTTTATTAACGAAAGGAGCTTTAGATGGAAGAGCTATCATTTTACGATGTGAAGACCAAGGGTAAATTCACCACCTCAGATTATCAAGTCAGAGAAAAAAGCGGACGCTTTTTTGCTGTCACCAAATCTCCTAAGGGCGGCCATGAGTGCTGGAGAGTCCTTTCCAAGGATCAAGCTGCCAAGATGAAGAAGTAAGCCATCTAAGAAGCTTACCGTCGTTATCCTACAACCATTCTCAGCGAAAGATCAGTAGAGAAATTGGCCAAGACAACACCTTCTATTAAACAACAATCCCTGCAAGCCGCAAAAAAAACGCTTCGATTGATTGCAGAGCTCGCGCTTGATAAAAAAGCTGAGAATATTGTCGTTCTGGATATTCGCAAGCTCGCAAACTTTTGCGATTATTTTATCATTTGCTCCGGAACATCGGATCGCCAAGTCAAGGCTATTGCCGATGGTATTCAAAGGGGCCTTCGAGAGGCCGGTTTGAGCATTGGCAATATCCAAGGGTATCGCGAAGGCAAATGGGTTATTGTTGACACGGGCGATATCGTCATTCATGTCTTTGATAAAGCAAGCCGTGAGTTTTATGGCTTGGAGTATCTCTGGCAGGGCGGTAAAGCAGTGAACTGGGCAAAATAATTCCTTTTCAATCATGCTGTCCACCTTAAGACTTCAACTCGAGGAAGTTGTCAAAACATCTGTTCGGGAAGTCCTGCAGGGTGTATCTTCTGACGTTCCTTTTTTAGAACTCGAAAAAACAAAAGATAAAACCCATGGCGACTTTTCTTGCAGTATCGCTTTGCGTCTGGCCAAGGAGCTTAAAAAGAGCCCGGCCCAGATCGCAGCTTCGATTTGTGCTTGCATCGAAGGTGAGCTTGCGAGATCTTCCGCGCGCTCGTGCGTAGAAAAAGTTGAGGTTAAGAATCCCGGATTTATCAATTTCTACCTCTCGCCGCAGGCCTTTTTTTCCGTCCTAAAAGAGATCCTCGAAACAAAGAACGACTTTGGCCGCGGGTGCGCAGGCCAAAAGAAGAAAGTCGTCATTGAGTTCGTTTCGGCTAATCCGACAGGGCCTTTGACAGTGGCGCATGCCCGTCAAGCCGCGGTCGGAGATGCGCTGGGAAATATCCTGGGGTTTCTCGATTTTGATGTGACTAAGGAATACTACATTAATGATGAAGGTAACCAGATCCGCATCTTAGGCCAATCCGTAAAGTTGCGCGCGCGAGAAATTCTTGGCGCGACAATCACGTTCCCTGAAGATCATTATCAGGGCGGATATATCAAAGACATGGCCAAGGGCTTTATCGCGCAGCATCATGTAAAGGATCTTGCAGGATTAAGCGCTTTAAGCGATAAGGTGCTGGAAGGTTTTTCTGTAGAATACTTGATGGAGCTTATTCGTCAGGATTTAAAAGACTTTGGTGTTCATTTTGACGTCTGGACATCGCAAGCCAAGGTCGCGACGAATGAAAATATCGAAAAAGCTCTTAACGCTATCGCAGCGCAAGGGTACATTTATGATCAAGACGGCGCCGTGTGGTTTAAGACAACAGCGCTTGGTGATGATAAAGACCGCGTGGTGAAAAAGTCTGATGGGAATTATACGTATTTAGCGCCGGATATTTCCTATCACAAGAATAAGTTTGACCGTGGATTTCAATGGGTCATTGACCTTTTAGGCCCGGATCATCACGGATATATTCCGCGGCTTAAGGCAGCGGTTCAGGCCTTGGGTCATGATCCCAAACAGCTGGATGTTGTTATTGTTCAGCTGGCGACGTTATATCGTAAAGGCGAGCCGATCTCAATGTCAACCCGCAAAGGAGAGTTTGTCAGCTTGCGGGAGGTGATCGATGAGGTTGGTTCTGATGCGGCCCGTGTTTTCTTTTTGATGCGTCATACAGATGCGCACCTAGATTTCGACCTGGAGCTTGCCAAAGAGCAAAGCCCGGAGAACCCTGTGTTCTATATTCAGTACGCGCATGCCCGGATCAACAGTATGTTCGTGAAAGCGAAAGAAGCCGGGATCGACCCTGCAAAAAAAGATTTCAGCCTTTTGACGCAAGAGGAAGAAATGGATCTGATCAAAAAAATGGCTTCCTTTGAAGACGCGCTTTCTATGTGCCTTCACCAAATTGACCCTTATGCGTTGTTGGCGTATTTAAGCGATCTTGCAGCTTCCTTTCATCGGTTTTATGATAAGCATAAGGTCATCAGTGACGATATCGAACTCTCGTCGCAGCGCTTGGCGCTTGTCGCGGCAGCAAGGATCGTTTTTGCCAACGGTCTGACCCTTTTAGGCGTGACAGTTCCTGAAAGAATGTAATGATCTCTCGTAAATGGATCATCAAGACCCCTCATCCTCAGCTTCAGGTTTTACTCAGCAATGAGCTCAAGCTCCATCCTGTCGTAGCACAACTTCTTATTAATCGTGGCGTTGAAACACCTCAAGAAGCCCGTGATTTTCTCGATGGTGATTTTGCTTCTTTGCACGATCCTTTTTTGTTGAAAGACATGGAGAAGGCTGTCGCGCGGCTTACGGAAGCTAAGATACGTAAAGAAAAAGTTATGATCTTTGGTGATTATGATGTGGATGGCGTTACATCGTCGGCTGTCTTGGCATGCGCGTTTAAACAGTTTGGGCTGGAAGCTATCAATCACATCCCGCATCGGCTACGTGACGGATACGGGCTCAACCACGCGATCGCCAAAGAAGCGAAAGACAAAGGCGTCACTCTTCTTGTGGCGGTTGATTGTGGTATTAGCGCTGTTGCTGAAGTCGAGACGCTGCGCCAAGAGGGAATTGACGTGATCGTTGTCGATCATCACGAGCCTTTGGCGGATAAGCTTCCTAAAGCTGTCGCGGTCATTGACCCTAAGCGAAAAGATTGCCTGTATCCTTTCGGAAGCCTGGCAGCTGTGGCGCTCGCGTTTAAATTGGCTCAAGCGTTATTGGGAAAAGATTATCGAAACAATTTAGACCTCGTGACATTAGGAACGATCGCGGATGTTGTCCCGCTATATGGCGAGAATCGGACTTTAGTCAAGGAAGGTTTACCCTGCATCGAAAAGACGACGAACTTAGGGCTGCAGGCGCTCATCAAGACAGCAAGAATTAAAGGAAAAAAGGTAACGCCAAAATCTGTTGGATTTATTTTGGGGCCGCGCATTAATGCCATGGGGCGCATTGATTCTGCGGAAAAATCATTACGTCTTCTGTTGACCGAAGACCAGCTGGAAGCTGAGCAGATCGCGGCAACGCTTGAGACGCACAATCGACAGCGTCAGGAAACTCAGGGCGCTATCATTGAAGAAGCGCTGCATAAAGTCGAGCATGAGGTAAATTTTAAGAATGACCGCGTAATTGTCGTAAGCGCGCAAGGCTGGCATAGGGGAGTTGTTGGTATTGTGGCCGCCCGCATCATGGACACGTTTTATCGGCCGGCGATCGTTTTGTCCGTTGAAGATGGCATTGCCACAGGTTCTGCGCGATCCATTGAAGGATTTCATCTTTTTGATGCTTTATCCAAGTGCGCGCATCTTTTGGAAGATTTTGGGGGACATGATTATGCGGCAGGCCTTACTATTTTGGAAAGAAATATCGACGCGTTTCGGCAAGAAATGAATCAGATCGCTCATGATACGTTGCGCGATGAAGATTTGACGCCAAGCCTATCACTTGATTGCGAGATCCCCTTAAGCAGTGTGACCTTGGACTTAGTCAAGATCGTCAATCGTCTTTATCCTTTCGGGGAAGGAAATCCGGAGCCGTTATTTTGTTCGCGTAACGTGATCGTTAAGAGCCCGCCGGTTGTTTTAGGCAGGGATACCTTGAAGTTTTGGGTGACAGACAAAAAGGTCGTTGTCTCAGCGGTGGGTTTTGGCATGGGAGCGTATCAAACACTCGTTGCCCAAGGTAAGCCCATTGATATCGCTTATGCGATCTCCATTGATGATTGGAACAAGGAGCCAACCGTGCAGTTAGAGCTGAAGGATGTTAAGCCAGGGGAGGTACTTTAGGCTTTGGTGATCTTGCCGGATTTGATACAGCCAACGCAGACAGTAGCTCTTTTTGTTCGTCCTTTAACAACGATGCGTATCTTTTGAAGATTGGGCAAAAATTGTCGGAATGTTTTCCCGACGATCTTTTGACCGGCACCGCCCTTACGGACAGCCATACCACGTCTTTTATATTTAATTCCAGGGGCTGCAAATTTTCCGCATATTTCGCATATTTTCATAACTGTCTCCAAATGATGAAGAGAAGTATACTAAAAATCAGCACTTTGTCAAGAGAGAAGGTGTGCTTATGTATCTAAAGATTGAAATTGACAACATGTTATTTTTGCCAGAAGATATAATATGATGAAGATTACAAAACATTTAATGAAATACAGTTCTGTCCTGACTGATGCGCAGAAGACAAGTTTCTGGCGGACTTTAATGGGTAGGTCAAGTATCAAGGGTCGCTTTCAGGATTATGATGCCGAGATGGGCGTTATGCCTGATCAAACCTGTAGCAGAAACGTATCTTACAAGATATTTTTTAGGGTTTTGCTTAAAAAAAGGTTTAAATTGCCTTTTTTTATGTTAGGGGAGTGCCCTTTAAGTTCTTATAGTCGGGTAAGCATTTGCGATGAGCAATGGCTAAGGACCTATCAAGGAGTCGCTTTGCCGCATATTCTTTTTTATTCGGGCGATATCGTCAAAGCGATTGATGATCTCGGTGAAGCCTGCGTGCGAGAAAATTTTGCAATGCTAGTCGATACTGCTCGCAAGCTTGAAAATGGTGAAATAGATTTATCTGGCGTCATTGCAAAGACAAAGAAAGAAACTGTGCAGTTGTTTGCAATCATCATTCCTGCCGGTATCCTTGTTGTCGCGATCATGTATTGGTGGTTTACGCATTTTTCATAGAGTAGAAAGGGTGGTTTTGTTTATGCGCAAAAAGTTATTATGGGTTTTAATCGCTGCAGTTATATTTGCAACCTTCAGCATAATTTTTGCCAAACATCAGCAGTGCATGAGCCAGTGTACGGCTTCGTTTCAGGGCGCCTATCCTGAGATCGCTTGTAAATACGAATGCTCATTTTTTAATAAATTCAAAAAACCTCTGAAACGGCCGTAAGATTGTCAACTCTTTCATCGCTACCCCTTAATCCTGAGCAGCAAAGAGCTGTGTTGCATGAGAAAGGCCCTCTCTTGATCATTGCTGGAGCGGGTACGGGGAAGACCACGGTCATCACGCAAAAGATCGCCCATCTCATCGTCGAGTGTCAGGTCAAGCCCAGCAGGATCCTGGCGTTGACATTTACGGATAAAGCCGCGTATCAAATGCAGGAGAAGGTTGACATCCTTGTTCCGTATGGATTTACGGATACATGGATCTCGACTTTTCATTCTTTTGGGGATCGTATTTTGCGCGAGAACGCATTAGAATTAGGGATCGATCCAGGCTTTAAGGTCTTGACCCGCCCCCAAGCTGCTGTATTTTTCCGGGAAAACCTTTTTCAATTCTCATTAAGTTATTATAGGCCATTGAGCAATCCAACAAAGTTCGTCGATGCGATGATCGCTCTTTTCTCTCGGGCACGGGACGAAGATGTCTCGCCTCAGGAATATTTGGCTTACGCCCAAGACCTTACCCAGCAAGCAAGCCGTCAGCCATCAGACAAAGCGTTAGCTGAGGAAGCCGAGCGCCATAGCGAACTCGCGCATTGTTATCTGCGTTACCAAGAGCTTTTGCTCAAAGAGGGGAAGATCGATTTCGCGAACCAATTTTTTCTGGCACTGAAACTTTTACGCGAGCATCCCGCGGTCTTGAGACGTTATCAGCAGCAATTCCAATACATCCTGGTCGATGAATTTCAGGATACCAACTATGCGCAATTTGAACTTGTGAAGCTTTTAGTGGGCCAGCATAACAACTTAACTGTTGTCGCCGATGATGACCAGTCGATCTATAAATGGCGCGGAGCGGCCGTGAGCAATATCTTGAGCTTTATGGAACAGTATCCTCAGAGTGAAAAGGTCGCGCTGACACACAACTATCGTTCAACGCAGCCGATCCTGGACGCGGCCTACCAGCTGATCCAAAATAATAATCCAGACCGTTTTGAGGTACGCGCCAAGATCGATAAGCGGCTTGTTGGGCTCGACAAAAAAGGCAAAGCTCCTGAACATGTTCATTTTGACACGTTAGCGTCTGAAAGCGATTGGGTCGCGGAATTCATACAAAATAAGATCAAAGAGGGAGCTCATACCTATAAAGATTTTGCTATTCTCGTCCGGTCGAATTCTAGTGCTGATCCATTTATCCGCGCGCTTAACATGCGAGGAATTCCCTGGCAGTTTAGCGGTAATCAAGGGCTGTATACTCGCTTTGAGGTACGATTGTGCATTTCATTCTTGCGTGTCGCGGCGAATCCTGCAGATTCCTTGAGCCTTTTTTACTTGGCCACTTCACCGCTTTACAACATCCCTGCCGTTGAGCTTACGCAGCTTTTGCATGTATCAAAACGCAAGCAGTGGGACCTGTTCTTTACTCTGCGGCAAGCGGAGAGCCTTGGCGATCAGGAATTCTCGCAAGATTTTCTTGCGGCCAAGAATAAGTTGGTCGAGGATGTGACCCGCTATGTCACGTGGGCCAAGGATTATACGACGGGACGGTTACTGTACGCGTTCTTGGCGGAAAGCGGATGGCTGGCAGCCCTTGCCAAAGAGCAGACAGCGGAAAACGAAGCTGCCCTATGTAACTTGGCGAAGTTTTTTGACATTGTTCGTAATTTTGAGTACGCGACCAATGAGGACCGCGTCCTGTATTTTGTTCATTATTTGGATATGCTTATTGAGGCAGGGGACGATCCGGCTGTCGCCCAAGCAGAGCTTGACACGCCGGCGGTCAATGTCATGACCATCCATAAAGCAAAAGGGTTGGAATTCGCGGTTGTCTTCTTGGTGAGCTTGGTCGAGACAAAATTTCCATGGCCAAAACGAAGTGAGCCTATTGAACTTCCAGAAGCGCTCATCAAAGATGTCCTCCCTTTGGGGGATTTTCATCTGCAGGAAGAGCGTAGGCTTTTTTATGTTGCCATGACCCGGGCCAAGAACGAATTGTATTTGACATCCGCTATTGATTACGGAACGAAGCAGCCGCGCAAGATAAGTCGCTTTGTTAAAGAAGCGGTTGCTGAGCAAAGGACCCCCGAGGCCATCAAGGCGTCTGCGCTGCAGTCGATCGAGCGTAATGCGCCGCCAGTCTCAACGCAGCTTCCGATCGCGGGTAAGGTCGGGGAGGAGAAGATCATTTCCTTGAGCTATTATCAGATCGATGATTATTTGACGTGTCCATTGAAGTATAAATATGTTCATGTCTTGCATGTACCGATCATGACACATCATACCGTCGCGTACGGTAAGGCCTTGCACGATGCGGTCCAATATTATCACCAATGTAAAATGCAGTCGCGGCCTGTTGTCGCTGAGGATATCATCAGGGTATTCGAGAATGCGTTTCGCAAGGAAGGCTTTATGTCGCAAGAGCATATTCAACTTCGCCTTGCCGCGGCTCAAGCGGGGCTGCGTAACTTTTTTGTGCGGCAGGAGGGTCAGAAGATCATCCCCTCATTTGTTGAGCAGGAGTTTTCTTTTATGGTGGGACATAATCGCATTGTGGGGCGTTGGGACCGTATTGACGTTGTGGATGGGGTGACCACGGTCGTGGACTTTAAATCCTCGGAGATCCGCAAGCAGGAGGAGGCGGATAAGAAGACCAAAGATAATTTGCAGCTGAGCCTTTATAGCGTGGCTTACGAAAAAGCCACAGGGAAGCTTCCGGATTTCAAAGAGCTTCATTTCTTGGAAACCGGCGTTGTCGGGCGAGTCGCTGTCACTGACAAGGATGTTACGCGTGTCATGGAGTCCATTGAAAAAGCATCTTTAGGCATCCGGCAAGGATGTTTTGACGCGCGGCCTGACTATTTAGCGTGTTCTTACTGTGCGTACAATCAGATCTGTCCCAAGGCCCAGGTACGTACGGCTTAAGGTGGGTTGATTTTTGGTTGATATCTTTGAAGGGGCGTGTTATTTTAGGATAAAGAAAAAGAGGGAGATCTCTATGATGGGCAAGAAGATCGTTATTTTTGATGATGAAGTGGATATTCTGAAGGTTACGCGAAAAAAGCTTGAGCAGAATGGTTTTATCGTTGCGACTTTTCAATCTCCGAAGAATTCCCTGGAAGATGTTAAGCGAGAAAAGCCTGATCTTGTCTTATTGGATATCTCCATGCCTCACAAGGACGGGTATCAAGTCTGCGATGAGCTACGCTGTGATGACGAGACAAAGCATATCCCGGTCATTGTTTTTACGGCTCAGATTGTTGAGAAGAGCTTGATCGACAAAGCCCATGAATTTTATGGGGCGAATGACTACATCGTCAAGCCTTTTGAATTCCCCGATCTTCTCAAAAAGATCCAGAAATATATTCCATAGAGCTTTAACAGAACAGGAGTTTTCGATGAAATGGGTAAAAAGAATTGCAGGTGTTGTGGTGTTGGCGGGCCTGCTGTTTCCGCTATCGACCAATGCCCAACAAACCGCTTTATTTGGCTTTGAGCGGTCGTGGGTTGATGCCCAGGCAGACTTCAAGGCGTATAACGAGATCTATTTCCGTAATTTTGATTTACGGGATATCCGCGTGAAAATTTATGATAGCGATGGAGAGATAAGGCAGGACCGTATTTCCGCAGAAGCGATGCAGCAGATCGGTTTGGCAATCTTTCGTAATTTTTCTGAGCAGATGGATGGCGTCATAGCCGTTAATATGGAAGACTTGGAGATCAAGGATTTGAAGGACAAGAAGTTTCTTGTTGTTGATCTTAAGCTTTCTGGATCTTACGAAAGAGAAGACGACAGGTTGTTGATGAAAATGATCAAGGGGAGCGCAACACCGCCTCTGGCCATAACTATCGAGGGAAAGATTTTGGATTCCGCGACAGAAAAAGAAGTGGTCACTTTTTCTGACCAAAAAGATATTGCGCAGATCAGCGACACGCCGTTTGAGAATGCCAGCGATCTTGAAGAATTTTCTATTTTAATGAGTCAGTGGGCTGGCCACTTGAGAGATTTTCTCTCGAAAAAAAGAAAATAATATTTTCCTGCCTCTCAAGGAATCTTCTTGTTATTTTATTCGATCTGTAGATAATAAAAAGATATCAAAGGATGTGTTCTGTGGATAATATCATTTCAAGGATCCAACAATTAAAAAAGCAGCGTAACGCTGTTATTTTGGTTCACAATTATCAATTGCCAGAAGTTCAGGATATCGCGGATTTTACTGGAGATTCGCTGGGGTTAAGCCTCGAAGCGTCAAAAACAAAAGCGGATGTGATCGTTTTTTGCGGTGTTTATTTTATGGCAGAAACCGCCAAGATCCTTTCACCTCAAAAGACCGTTCTTATTCCTGAGCCATCGGCCGGATGTCCGTTAGCGGATATGATCACGGCTAAGCAGGTCAGAGAACTGCGCCTGCAGCATCCGAACGCAAAATTTGTTTGCTATGTGAACACCTCTGCCGATGTCAAGGCGGAATGCGATTATTGCTGTACATCGGCCAATGCCGTTGAGATGTTGCAAGATGCTTTTAGTGAAAAAGAGGAGATCGTCTTTCTGCCGGATAAACATTTAGGATCGTATGCCGCATTTAAGACAGGGCGTAATGTTGTGATCTGGGATGGGTATTGTCCGTCCCATGCACATATTCTACCGGAACATATTTTAGCCCTAAAGAAAGAACATCCTGCCGCCAAGGTCATGGCGCACCCGGAATGCAGCGCTGCTGTTGTTAAGCTTGCGGACGCAGTTTTGTCAACTTCAGGGATGTTGCGTTACGCGAAGGAAACTTCCGCAAGAGAATTCATTGTCGCGACCGAGATCGGCATGGTCTATCCTTTGAAGCTTGAGAATCCTGAAAAGATGTTTTATGCTGCAACGCAGCTGGCCTCGTGTCCGAACATGAAGAAAACGACACTTGGCAAGGTTTTGTATTCCTTGGAGCACATGGTTCATGAAGTGACTTTACCTCAGGACACTATTGACCGCGCCAAGAAATCTATTGATAATATGTTGCGTTTTCGTAAAGACGCTCAGCTAACGAGAAAATAATATGGGAAAAAGAAAAGTTTATTTTGACCATAACGCGACGACGCCATTGCATCCTGAAGTCAAAGCGGCGATGAAAAAAGCGATGGAGTCTTTTGGCAACCCGTCGAGCCTTCACGAGTTTGGACGTGAAGCAGCGCATCTTGTCACGCTTGCGCGCGAGCGCGTGGCAGCTTTTATCGGTGCTAAGACGGATGAGATCGTTTTTGTGGGGAGCGGGTCTGAAGCGAACAATACGGTGCTTAATATGGTTGCGTGCTCGTCAAAACATTGCTGCCCATTCAAGAAAGATGGTAAAACACGCATTGTCACGACAAAGATCGAACATCCGTGTGTTCTGGAGGCTTCCAAATGTTTACAGGATAGAGGCGTTGAGGTTTCTTTTATCAATGTTGACGCTCAGGGAAAAGTTAACATGGATGAGCTGGCAAAGGCTATTGTTCCCGGCGTTTCGATCGTTTCCGTCATGATGGCCAATAACGAGATCGGGACCATTCAAGATGTCAAAGCGATCAGCCAGATGGCGCACAAGGTAGGAGCATTTTTTCATACCGATGCGGTCCAGGCTGTGGGTAAGATCCCTGTTGATGTGAAAGACCTTGGCGTTGATTTTTTAACTCTTTCAGCACATAAGATTTACGGGCCCAAAGGGATCGCAGCTCTTTATTCAAAGAAAGGTATTCCATTCTGTCCTTTTATTCGCGGTGGCCATCAAGAACGCGGCCGTCGGGCGGGGACAGAGAATACGCTGGGGATCATCGGGCTTGGCAAAGCTATTGAAATGCGCCAGAAAGAAATGGGTGTAGAAGCCAAGCGCCTTAAGGAATTCAAGAATATCCTTCGCGAAGGTATTAACAAAAGAATTCCTGATGTTCATTTCAATGGGCATCCGGATGATTCCTTGGCTGGAACGCTCAATGTTTCTTTTAAGGGTGCCGAGGGAGAAGCTATCTTGCTTTATCTTGATATGGAAGGCATTGCTATCTCAACAGGATCTGCATGCGCTTCGGGTTCGCTTGATCCATCCCATGTCCTTTTGGCAACCGGTATATCGGCGGAATTAGCCCATGGCTCTGTGCGTATCAGCATGGGGCGCGCGACAAACCTTTCAGAGATCCGCTATTTGCTCGATGTTTTACCCAAGGTCATTGATAAAGTACGTAAAATGTCAACGGCTTATTGACGTAAAGGAAGGCTATGGACCAGAATTGGGTTTATACAGAAAAAGTTAAAGACCATTTCATGAAGCCGCGCAATGTCTTGAAAGACGGTGAAGATTTCAACGCTGATGGTGAAGGATCTGTCGGTAATATTAAATGCGGCGATCAGATGAATATGTATATCAAGGTGGATCGAGAAAAGCAAACGATCGCTGATTGCCGCTGGCGTACCTACGGCTGCGCCTCAGCGATCGCCAGTACGTCCGTTCTCTCAGAGATGATCAAAGGGATGAAGCTATCGGAAGCCAGTAAGCTTTCGCCTAAAGATATCATGAAAAAGCTGGGAAGCTTGCCGGAACACAAAATTCACTGTTCTGTCTTAGGGGATAAAGCGTTGCGTGCCGCCATCAATAATTATTATGAACGAAGCGGCATGAAAGACAAAATAAACAAGGAAGATGTGAAGATCATTTGTCAGTGCATGAACGTGACGGATGAAGAGATCGAGCATGCTGTTTTGGAAGGTGCGCGCAACTACTATGAATTGCAAGAACGCACAAAGCTAGGAACTGTCTGTGGCCAATGCAAGGATGAGGCGGAGCGTCTTTTGGCTGAATACATTCAAAAACATTTCTAGCGGTTTATGATTCTGTTGACCTATCCCAGCACAAAGGAGTTTTATGGCACCTAAGCCCAAGATGACATCATTCGAGAAATCATCCCTAGTTGTTCAGTTCAACATTCTTTTTATTCTCATCTCGATCATCCCACTTTCCATTCTGTATTATTTGTATCATCAGCTGAAGACGACTGGCCAAATTCCGCTGACCGTTGACAATTTAACCTTCACGATGATCTATGTCGTTCTCGGCATTGCCATTGGTTATTTCTTGATGCGTTTGATCATTATGCGGATCTTGCGCCTGACAAGGGCTAATCAAGAAGCTTTGCAGGCGATCATTGGCGAAGACAAGCTCCGTGAAATAAGTACTGACGCAAATGAAGTCGTTGCTTTAACACGGACGTTCAAGGAAGTTATTGGCAAGCTTGAGGATAACATCACAAAGCTGGAGATGACCAAGACGACCTTGCAAAGTGTTTTATCGAAGGTTGGGCAAGGCATTTCCTCGATCCAGAATATTGATAAGTTCTTGGATCTGATCATTGAAACAATTACGGAGGCCATTGGAGGCAAGGTCGGCATATTGTTTATGCTCAATGACGCAAAAACGCATTTGTGTGTAAAAGCCCTGTATGGCGCGATGCCGGGCTTTGCCAAGGAAACATTGCTTGTTTGCCAGGGAAGTGTTTTTCAAGACGTTGTGCTGCATCGCAAGAATTTTCTTCTCTCGTCTTCTCAGGTTATCGGTGGCGTGCATCATTTTGAATCTCCCTTTGTCGCGGTACCTCTTATGCTCCATGAGAAAGTCCTCGGCGTCTTGATGATCGCAGGCCGTAAGATGAATGCTGATTTTAACAATGAAGATGTCGCGCTTCTTCATAGCGTCGCAATGCAGACAGCTGTCGCGATCGAGAACGACCGCCTGCATATTGATGCAGAGCGAAGCTACTTTGATATTATCTCGGCGCTTGCTTTAGCGGTCGAAGCCAAGGACCCTTATTCGCGTGGACATTTGGATCGTGTTTCGGATTATGCCGTGAAGATCGCGGAGAAGCTAGGCTTAAGTGAAGAGAGTAAGGCAACCCTGCGCGATGCGGCACGGTTGCATGATCTCGGCAAGATCGGCGTGAATGACGATGTCCTGCTAAAGGACGGACCTTTGACCAAAGAAGAATGGGATGTGATGCAGGCTCATCCCGCCTTGGGCGAAGAAATTCTGAAACCTATTAAGTCGTTATCCCATCTGCGCGATATTGTCCGTCATCATCATGAAAAACTTGATGGGACAGGTTATCCGGATGGCCTCAAAGGTGACCAGATCAGTTCTTTGGTCCGCATCTTAACTGTTTCCGATATTTATGACGCCCTTCGCACCAACAGGCCTTATCGTAAAGGCCTTTCAAAAGAGGAATCCGCAACGATTTTGCGCGAGATGGGAAATAAAGTCGATCAAAGTATCGTCGATGCTTTGATCTCAACCGTTTAACAATCACAGAAAGTTCACTGACATGGAAATCGGTATCGTAGGTTTACCTAACGTAGGGAAATCTACGTTATTTAATGCATTAACTGGGGCGGGTGCGGCTGTAGAGAATTTTCCGTTTACAACTATTGAGCCTAATGTTGGCATTGTCCCGTTGACTGATCCGCGGTTGAATTATTTGGCGAAGGAATGGTCGAGCGCTAAGATCACGCCTTCAGGGATCCGATTCGTGGACATCGCGGGACTTGTCAAAGGTGCAAGCCAAGGAGAAGGGCTTGGGAATAAATTTTTATCCAATATCCGTTCGGTCGATGCGATTTGTCATGTCGTACGATGTTTTCACGATGAGAATATCGTTAACGTCGCCGGTAGCCTGAATCCTATTTATGCCGCGGAGATCATCGAAACAGAATTATTGTTGGCGGATCTGCAGCAGGCGCAGAAAGTCTATGACCGTTTCTTGAAAGTTGCCAAGTCCGGCGAAAAGAGCGCTCAGGAAAAGGTTGAAGTTCTGGATGCTGCCATTAAAGGGTTTAGCGCTGGAAAATCTGCGCGAAGTCAGAATTTGGATCCAAAACTTATTGGCGAATTTGAATTCTTAACTGCAAAGCCTATTTTGTATGTCGCGAATACAGGGGAGGCAGAAGTTTGCGATGACCTGCTTAATCCTTTAAGGGAGCTAGCGCAGAAAGAGAATGCCAAGGTAGTTGTGCTATGCACAAAGCTTGAGGCAGAGATCTTAGAGCTGCCGCCTGAAGAAAGAGCGACGTATTATGAATCGGCTGGCATTACATCTCCGGGCCTCGCAACATTAGCCAAGGCAGGCCAAGAGCTTTTAGGTCAGATATGCTTTTTTACCGCGGGCCCAACGGAAACAAGGGCGTGGCTTATTCCGCAAGGAACCAAGGCTGTGAAGGCTGCGGGCAAGATACATACGGATATCGAAAGAGGCTTTATTCGCGCAGAGGTGTATAAATATGCTGATCTTGAGAAGTGCGGCAGTTATCAGGCGCTCAAGGAACGCAACCTCGTTTCGCTAGAAGGCAAAGATTACCAGATCCAAGATGGAGATGTGGTTTATTTCCGGTTTAGTGTTTAAAAAGGAGGGGTTATGCGAAAAATTATTTTATTAGCCAGCATCATGATTTTTTCAACATGGAGCTTCGCTCAAGCCGAAACAGGAGTAAAATCCACCATTGATGATCAGATAGCGATGGAAGTGACCGTTTACAATTCCAATCTCGGCCTTGTTAAAGATACCCGCAAGATCAAATTGCCAAAAGGGAAAGAGCACGAGCTCCGGTTCATGGACGTGGCGTCCTACATCATGCCGGTCACGGTTCACGTAAAGTCGGTAAGCGCGCCGGATCAATTCATGGTCTTAGAGCAGAACTATGAATATGATCTGTTGAATCAGCAGAAGCTTTTAGATAAGTATGTCGGTAAGAAAATGAAGCTGATGGAGGACAATCAATATCAAGACCGCAAGAGTGTCGTTGAGGCAACGCTTCTTAGTAATAATAACGGGCAAATTTATCAGATCGGCGATGAGATCTACTTAGGTTATCCGGGGTATCAAGTTTTGCCAAAGATCCCGGAGAATTTGATCGCAAAGCCGACATTAACGTGGCTTTACGAGAATAATGTCGCTGGCGCGCAGGACCTGCAGGTTTCTTATTTAACAAGTAATATCGGTTGGAAGGCAGATTATGTCTTAGTTTTAGACAAGACAGATGCTAATGCGGATCTTTCAGGATGGGTGACCATTGATAATAAAAGCGGTGCGATGTATAGCCATGCTAAGTTAAAACTTGTAGCCGGCGATGTGAATCGTGTTCAAGATGAACTTCGAGGGGCTCCGAGATATGCCATGATGAAAGAAATGGCTATGGATGCCACTGGCGGCGCACAATTTCAAGAGCAAGGATTCTTCGAGTACCATCTTTACGATTTGCAGCGCCCAACAACGATCAAGGATAATCAGACAAAACAAATTAGTTTGCTTGAAGCTATGGGATTTAAGGTTGTGAAAGAATTTTTAGTTTACGGCGAGCAGGGTTATTTTACCATGCAGTATCGGGAGCAAAATCCGAAACAGAAGGTCAATGTCTACGTTAAGTTCAAGAACGCTAAAGAAAATAAGCTTGGCATGCCGTTGCCGGCCGGCATCATGCGTCTTTACAAGCAGGATGATAAAGGAGCTTTGCAGTTTATTGGCGAGGATCGTATCGATCATACCCCCAAAGACGAGGATGTTCGTTTGAAGGTTGGAGAGGCGTTTGATGTCGCGGTCGAACGTCGGCAAACTGATTTTAAGCAGATCTCGCGCCAGATGTATGAAAGCGAGTGGGAGATCACGATTCGCAACCATAAAGAAGAAGGCGCGGTGATCGGCCTGGTAGAGCCTGTCCCCGGGAGTTGGACCATGCTTTCCAACAGCCAGCCCTATGAAAAGAAAGATGCCTTTACGGTGCGCTTCAATGTGGATGTTCCAAAAAATGGTGAAGCGATCGTGAAGTATCGTATCCGCGTAGGCATTTAAAAGCTTAAGGCTGAAAGTTTATTTATGGGGATAAGAAAAATATTTACTTGGCGGGTTGTGTTCGGGCTTGTCCTGATCAGCTTGTCCGCTGTTTTTTACGCGCTTCATTATTCTCTTTTTCATGACGCTCATCATATCTTTCTATACTTGGTCGGGGATGTCGCATTTTTATTTCTCGATGTCTTGATCGTGGCCTTAGTGCTGGAGAGAATCTTTTCTCACCGTGAGAAGATCGCGATGTTTCACAAGATGAATATGCTGATCGGGGTTTTTTTCGTTGAGATCGGCAATAAGTTCTTGTCTTGTCTGCGCGACGCTGATAGGGATCGGCAAGACTTATCCGGCGTCCTGATCTTTAGCAACAGCTCAACGCGAAAAGATTTTGCGCGCGCGATCACATGGCTTAAAAAACATCAATACCATCTGAATATCCGAGAATGTAGTTTGCCAGGGCTGAAAGCATTGCTTTTATCCCAGAGGAGTTTTTTGGCAAGCCTGTTGGCAAACCCAAACTTGCTTGAACATCAACGGTTTGCAAACCTTCTGTGGGCGACTTTTCATTTGGCGGAGGAGTTGTCCTACCGTGAAAACTTTGAAGCTTTATCTGAAGCTGACCAGCAACACTTGGCCGTCGACATGCGACGAGCTTATCAACATTTGCTGGTTGAGTGGGTACATTATCTTTGGCATCTGAAGGATAATTATCCGTATCTTTACTCACTCGCCCTTCGCACGAACCCATTTGACGCGAACGCTTCGGTGAAGATCGCTTAGTTTTACCGTCATTGATCTTTATCAAGAAAAAGCGGTATGCATGAGCCCTCTTGGCGTACGTTTCTGTCATCTTTCCTTCTTTTTGTGGCCTCATTTATATTTCTTGACAGTTTTTATCTTGTTGCGATACAATGCCTTCAGGTAAAAGATATGTGCAAATATTCTCTGCAACAACTCTTAAAAGATAAGCGCGTGATCGAAGAGATCGAGCGTCATCGTTGGTTTGAAGGCGAGAAGAGAGGCAAAGACATCGGCTTTCAAGCAGCGGCAGAGGATTGGTATGATCGCTACGCGAACGAGTGGATCAAGTATCACCAGCCAGAATTTCCAGCCTAACACCATCGTTTTATCACCAAAGATTTCTTCAAAAAAAGTTTAAAGTTCCTTTGTTTTTGTGTACAATAGCTCAACTTCAATAATTTATGGGACTATATGGATTTAATTCTGAAAAAGATTAAAGAATTCTCGGGGCGTCCAGGGCCGCTGCTGTTAATTATCATGGACGGTATCGGCCTGGGGAAGAAAGACGCATCGAACGGCATTTTTCTTGCCAACACCCCTTGCCTCGATAAACTTTTTGCCAGCCCGTTGTTTACGTCGCTTCAGGCGCATGGCATGGCTGTCGGCCTTCCTAGCGATGAGGACATGGGCAACAGCGAGGTGGGGCATAATGCTTTAGGGTCAGGCCGCGTTTTTGCGCAAGGCGCTAAGCTTGTCGATGGGGCTATTGCTTCTGGGGAGATCTTCAGAACACCTTTATGGGCGAAACTGATCGCAGGCCCCAAGGACAAAGCGACGCTTCACTTGATCGGGCTTTTGTCCGATGGCAACGTCCATTCGCATATCAGCCAGCTTTTTGCCTTGATCCGTCAATGCGCCAGCGATGGTGTGCAAAAACTTCGCTTGCATGTTCTTTTGGATGGTCGCGATGTCGGAGAAAAGACAGCCCCTCTGTATATTGACCAGGCCGAGAAAGTTCTTTCAGAGCTTAATCAGAAATATTCTGTGGATTACCGTATTGCCTCAGGCGGAGGACGCATGATCACGACCATGGACCGCTATAACGCGGATTGGAGCGTTGTGCAGCGCGGTTGGCAAACACATGTTCTTGGTAAGGCGCGGGGTTTTTCGTCAGCGCAAGAGGCTGTTGCGACTTATTATGCGGAAGATCCTAAGATGACCGACCAATACCTAAATTCTTTCGTTGTTTGTGATGATGGCCAACCCATCGGAACCATTCAAAATGGCGATTCCGTCATCTTTTTTAATTTTCGCGGTGACCGTGCGATCGAAATATCCCGCGCTTTCGAAGAAAAAGATTTTAAAGAATTTGATCGTGAGCGTTATCCGGATGTCCTGTATGCCGGCATGATGCAATACGATGGAGATCTGGAGGTACCAAAGAATTTTCTCGTGAACCCGCCGCAAATCGAGCGCACGATCGGTGAATATCTTTGCGCGATGGGTGTTAAATCTTTTGCTTTGTCGGAAACCCAAAAGTTTGGGCACGTGACCTATTTCTGGAATGGGAATAAGTCCGGATACATTAATGAAGCGCTTGAGAAGTATATTGAGATTCCTTCAGATAGAATCCAATTTGATAAAGCGCCAAAGATGAAATGCCGCGAGATCACAGCCAAGGCTGTTGAACTTCTTCAGAGCGGGGAGTATAAATTTGGGCGTATTAATTTTCCCAATGGTGACATGGTCGGGCATACAGGCGTTGTTGACGCTGTTAAGATCTCTGTGGAGGCCTTGGATGATTGTGTGGCAACATTGATCGATACGGTTAACCAGCTAAACGGCGTTACCGTGATCACGGCTGATCATGGAAACGCAGATGAAATGTTTGTTGAAAAAAATGGTAAACGAAGCGTTAAGACCGCGCATACGCTTAATCCTGTTCCCTTCGTTATTGTGGATTCCGGCTATCAAGGGGAATACGGCATGGCTAGCTTAAAACAGCGAGGGCTGTCGAACGTTGCAGCGACGTTGCTTAACTTTCTTGGATTTGATAAGCCAGAAGGCTATGACCCGTCGTTGATCGCGTTCAAACATTGATATGACTTTTTTTCCGATAATGATCATTGTTGGTGCTTCATGTTTTCTGGCGATCCTTTGTTTTTGCGTTTTTTTTGATCAAGCTGTTCTGACCCGCCGTGAAACCATTTACCGTCTTCCTGTCGCAAAAAAGAAGATCGCTTTAACGTTTGATGATGGGCCATCACCGGTGTGGACTCCTTTGATCTTGGACGAGCTTGCAAAGGCGAATATCAAAGCGACTTTTTTCATGACAGGGTATCATGTCAGTCTTTATCCTGAGATCGCTCAGCGGGTTGCCCGCGAGGGCCACGAGATCGAGAACCATGGCTATGCGCACAATGTTGTTTTGTACTACCGTGCGGAGGAACTTGAGGAGGAGATCAAATATACAGAACATTTGATCCGTCAGACGACAGGGCAGACAACGCGCTATTTTCGTCCTCCCAAGGCGTGGTTAGGCCCACGTACCAAGCGCAAGATCAAGCAAATGGGTTATGATGTCGTCTTGTGGTCTTTGAACTCAAAGGATTGGGTCACGTTTGACGCTCGGCATATTGCGCGCTTTATTCATCACCGTGTTCGCAGTGGAGATATTTTGCTTTTTCATGACAGCGGAGGTGTTTTGAAAAGCGAAGGAGGCAATCGCGCGCAAACAGCTGCGACGATCCCTCTGCTTGCCCAAGAGCTACGCGATAAAGGTTTTGAGTTCGTTACGATCGATCAACTTGTTCAGGAGGCTTCACATGTTTGAAAGCAAAAAACATATTTTTTTGATTTCTTTCTTATTGGTGGTTTCTTTTTTTACACTGTTGATCGGCAATGATGGATTGAGCCTGACGCATCCCGATGAAGTTTTTTACATGCAGACCGTTAAAGAGATGATGAATCGGCATGAGTGGCTTGTCCCGTATATTTTTGATGCCCCACAATTTGAAAAGCCGATCATGACCTATTGGCTGATGATCTTGGCAGTCAAGGTTTTTGGCCTGACGCCTTTTGCCGCGCGCTTTATTCCTGCGCTTTTTGGCATCATCGGAGTTTTAGCGACATACGCCTTAGCCTTTTGGATCTCGCGCAAGAAAACAACCGCATTTTTATCAGGTATTGTGCTGGCAACAAGTTTTATCTGGGTGGCTTTGTCTCGCGCCGTCTTGACGGATATGGTGTTTTCTGTCTGGGTTCTGCTGTCCGTCGCTTTCTTTTACGATGGTTATTTGCATCCTTCGCGAAAGAATTGGGGGATCATGTTAGCATTTGTTTTTGCTGGCATTGCGGTCTTGACCAAGGGAGTTCTTGGCGCGATCTTTCCCTTTGGCATCGCCGTCGCGTTCTTACTCTATCGCAAAGATATAAAGTTCCTTGGTTGCTGGACTACATTTTTCGGTATGATCCTTTTTTTAGCGATAGCTTTGCCGTGGCATTTTTATTGCTACAATCAGTTTGGCAGAAGCTTTATTGATGAATATTGGCAAAATGTTCATGTTCGGCGTATTTTTGAGGCGGAGCACCAAAAAAGCAATACATGGTATTTTTATCTACTAACTATTTTTACGGGTGTTTTTCCCTGGAGCCTTTTTCTTGTTCCTGCGGGTCTTTTTATCCGTCAGCTGTGGGTAAAACAAAAAGATTGGCAGCCGCACGTGATGTTTCTTTTGTTCTGGATCGTTTTGGTTTTCGGGGTTGTGCAGGCGGCGCAGTCAAAGCTTGCCAGTTATGTTTTTCCTGTATTTCCTGCCATCGCGATCTTGTTGGGGGTTTATTTTGAGGCGGTTTTGTCAAGGACGCTTGAGGCCAAAACCTTAGGGATGCGGCTTTACAAGGTTTTCTCGTTATTTATGGGATTCGCGTTGTTGGCGGGATCGATCGCCGGGATCTTCTTTGTTCAGAAGTATGGGCCGATGTATCATTCCGCGAGGGCGGGTTATATTTTTGTTAGCTTATTATCGGTGTGTGCGGCGAGCACCATTTTTTTCACGCTTCAAAAGAATTTTGTAAGAAGCTTTATCGCTATGGCCTGTCCTGTTGCCGCTCTTTTGATCTCATTGAGCTTCAGCTTTCAAGCCGCAGAGCCATGGGTTTCTTGTAAACAAATTTGCGAAGCGTTAAAGAATGTCGATAACTCAAACGATATCCTTTTAACAAGTAAGTTTTACGCGCGGGGAGTGCGCTATTACACGGACCGTCCTATTGCCGTTATTGATATTAATGATAAAGGTTTTTTTAGTCCGCATCCCATTCCTTTCTTAAATGATGATCAGAAGGTTTTGGATTTCTTGAGCGCCAGGCCTATTACGTATTGCGTTGTCAAAAAGAATCAGTGGGAAAGCCTTAAGCGTATTGCAGGGGATAAATTTAAAATTATTTTCTTTCAAGAAATAGGCGGAAAATATATACTAAGCATAGAAAGACTCAGCCAAAAATAGTTGAGAAAGGTTGATTGTTGTCGTATGGCAGGTAATACGTCAGAAAGTTATGAAGAAGAGCACGAGCGATTTCGTCTTATCTTTGAAAGCTCTCCGATCGCGATATGGGAAGAAGACCTATCGTGTTTTTGTGAATTGCGGGATCAACTCAAAAAAGAAGGCATAGTCAACTTTCGTAAATATTTGCAGAAGCACTCTCGCGTCGCCCTACGGGCTTTTAAGAAAATTAAGGTTACCGATGTGAATCCTGCCGCTCTGGACCTTTATGGCGCTGATACAAAAGACCAGCTGATGAGCAGGTTTGCAACAACGCTGACCCCTGGCGATGTTAAGGTTTTGATCGACGAGTTTGTGGAGCTGATATCGGGAGAAAAGATTTTTGAGGCTGAATTCACAACGCGGGGCGCGAACGGACGCCGCTATGATCTGTGGTTGCGCGTAGCTGTGCCGAATGAATTTGAAGACACTTTTGCCCGGGCGATCGTGACCCTCCAAGATATTACCCAGCGTAAAAAGCGAGAAAGTTACCTTAAGCGTATTGCTCAGGAAGATAGCTTGACCGGGTTACTCAACCATCGTGCCATTTCAAAACGTCTGGAGGAGGAACTAAATCGGGCAAAACGGTATAATATGCCTATGACCTGCGTTATGATCGACCTGGATTACTTTAAGCCTATTAATGATAATTTTGGTCATCAGGTTGGCGATAAGATGCTTAAGCAGATCGCTCTTGTTTTAAAAAGGCTTCTGCGAACGACAGACCTCCTAGGGCGTTACGGGGGAGATGAGTTTTTGGTTATCTTAACCGGAACAGAGAAAACTGGAGCCTTGGTCGCTGCAGAGCGCATTCGGGAAACCGTTGCAAACAAAACGTTTAAGTTAAGCGAGAAGACTTCCATCCATAATACGTTGAGTATCGGTGTAACGTCTTATCCGGAAAACCAGGCAAAAACATCCAGAGATTTTATGGTTTTAGCTGATAAAGCCCTTTATCAGGCTAAAGCAGACGGCCGTAATTGTGTCCGCTATCTTTAAGCGCATTGCTTGCCCCTGATCTCCCAAGAAACAGGATGCTTGACTGCTATAGATATAAATAGTATAATGCGCAGCATTTAAAGCAACGGGCTTTATATGAAAAATGAAGAATTAAAGGAGGAAGAAATTGGTTTTACAAAAGACAAAGAAAACGGAAGTGATTGACAACTTTAAGGTTCACGCCAAAGATACCGGCTCATCAGTCGTGCAAATCGCACTCTTAACTGAAAGAATCAACGAGCTTTCCCAGCATTTGACGGGGCACAAGAAAGATTTTCATTCACGTCGAGGTCTTCTTATGATGATTGGTGCTCGTAGACGGCATTTAACATATTTGAAGAAAAGCGATCCTCAAAAATATGAGGAAACTATTAAGAAGTTAAACCTACGCAAATGAGGTATTCATGAACGTTGAACGCATCGAGGTTCCTTTCGGGAATCAAAACATCATTATTGAAACAGGAAAATTAGCCAAGCAAGCCAATGGTGCTGTAACCGTTACATGCGGTGGGACCGTTGTCTTGGTCACAGCTTGTATGTCGAAGGAGCCTCAGGCGGGGATAGATTTTTTTCCTCTTACTGTCGAGTATCAAGAAAAAACTTATGCTGCAGGACGCATCCCAGGAGGATTCTTTAAGCGCGAAGGGCGCCCTTCCGAAAGCGAAATTCTTTCAGCGCGCCTTATTGACCGGCCCATTCGTCCATTATTTCCTAAGGGGTTCTTTCATGGTGTTCAGATCGTGTCACTTGTTTTAAGCAGTGATGGTGAGAACGCGCCTGACATTTTAGGCTTAATTGGTGCCTCCGTGGCTCTTGGTATTTCGGATATTCCATTTGACGGGCCGATTGGCGCTGTGCGTGTTGGCATAGCCGATGGACAGTTGGTCCTGAATCCGACATTCTTACAGCGACAAATGAGCCCTTTGGATATTACGGTTGTTGGATCTGATCACGGGATTGTTATGATCGAAGGGGAAGCCCGAGAAGTGCCCGAGGACGAAGTGATGAAGGCCGTTGCTTTCGGTCACGAAAAACTTCAAGCCCTTTTAACGATGCAAAAAGATCTGATCCGCACCGTTGGTCAACCTAAAGCTCAGATCGAGTTCTATTGTATTGACCCCCGCTTAGTTGAAAAGATCCGCTCGATGGTCTCCGATGAACTTTCCCAGATCTATAAGATCGCCGAAAAAGAAGAACGTGAGCAGGCATCAGATAATCTTACCAAGAAGGTTATGAGCGACTTGACGCTTTTTGATGAATTTAAGCGTGAAGGCCAAGAGAAAATATCTCCCGTGGATGTTAAAATTGCCTTGGAAGAGATCCAGGGCGAAGAGATGCGTCGTATCGCCCTTCAGGAAAATCGCCGCGTGGATGGCCGTTCGTTTGAAGATATTCGCGCGATCTCCTGCGAGGTGAATATTATGCCCCGCACGCATGGATCAGCATTGTTCACTCGTGGACAGACACAGAGCTTGTCGATCGCAACGCTCGGAACACGTAGCGATGAACAAATGATCGACGCGCTGGAAGGCAAGACAAATAAAACCTTTATGCTGCATTATAATTTTCCGTCTTTTAGCGTTGGTGAGACCCGTCCGATGCGAGGCCCTGGTCGTCGTGAGATTGGCCACGGGGCATTGGCTGAAAAGTCTTTATGGCCTGTCATGCCAGCAAAGGAAGTGTTCCCGTATACGATCCGCGTTGTTTCTGAAATCTTAGAATCCAATGGCTCCTCAAGCATGGCGACTGTTTGCGCTGCAACACTTTGTTTGATGGATGCGGGTGTCCCGATCAAGGATCCCGTTGCGGGGATTTCTGTCGGACTTATTACCGGTGATAAAAAAGCCGTCTTGATCACGGATATTATGGGCTTAGAAGATCATTTTGGGGATATGGATTTTAAGGTTGCGGGGACGCGCAAGGGTGTCACTGCGATCCAGCTCGATCTTAAGATCCGAGGCATTAGCGTTGATCTTTTAACGCAGGCGATCGCTCAGTCAAAGCGGGCACGTTTTCAGATCCTAGACAAGATGCATGCGGTTCTGCCATCCTCACGCGAGAAGGTGTCCGAATATGCACCAAAGATCGTTGAACTGCATATTGATCCTTCCAAGATCGGTGAAGTTATCGGTCCGGGAGGTCGCGTGATCAAAAAGATCATCGCCGAGACAGAAGCTGCGATCGATATTGAAGACGATGGAACGATCTTCATTTCTTCGCCAAATCAAATTTCGTGCGATAAAGCCATAGAGATCATCCGAGGCATCACAGAAGATCCGGAAGTAGGCCGGGTTTACGATGCGGTAGTTAAAAAGGTGACAAACTTTGGGGCTTTTTGTGAATTTTTGCCTGGTCGCGAAGGCCTTGTGCATGTTTCGGAGCTTTCGGATAAATTCGTCAAAGACGTTGACTCTATTGTGAAGGTTGGAGATAAGTTTAAGGTCAAAATTCTCAAGGTCGATGAGCAGAACCGAGTTAATCTGAGCAAGAAACAAGCTGGATGAAATCTCAGCACATCATAAACGAGATCAAAGGTATCATCATTTTAGCGACCGCTCTGATCCTCTTTGCGAGTCTTATCTCGTTTGACCCTGCAGACCTTTCTTGGTATACCTCCACTCCCAATGTTCCTGCAAAAAATCTCATTCGCATCTTCGGCGCTTATATCGCCGGAGGTGCGCTTTTTGTTATGGGCTACAGCGCGTATTTTATCGCGCTGTTCTTGTTTTTCTGGAGTTGGAACAATTTTGCCAACCGAGAGATCCGTTTTTCGTTCTCAAAGCTTATTTGTTTTGGAGTTCTTTTGGTCGCGGCAAGCGCGCTATATAGCTTGCTAGGATCATCAGGGTATTCTGACCGTTTTCAACGCGCGGGCCTCATGGGGATCGTGGTTGCGGATTTTCTTGTGCAATATTTCGGCCCTACAGGTGCGTACATTATTTTAGGGTTATTCGCAATCGCCATGGCGATCCTGATAGGGGAGTTCCTTCTTTATCCAATAGTCTTAAAAGGTATCGAATGGATCAAGCATCTTATTGTGGCAAGCCATGAGAAGATCACAGAGAAAGCGTCCGGCGACAAAGATGCTTTGGCTGAGAAGTTACGCAAGAAAGAAGAGGCCAAGGTCGCAGCCATTAAGCCAGTGATCGCAAAACAAAAGCCAGAGATTTCTGCAAAAGATGTTGTTCCTCCTGTTGCGCCAAAGCCTGTTGTTCCGCCAAAAATTCGGCTTGGCCCTGTTGAAACACCTAAGACAAATGCTGTTATTAAGGAAGCCCCACCGATCATTGGCGAGTATCATCTACCGTCTTTAGATCTGCTAAAAGATGCTCCGCCGGTTTCATCAGAGAAGATCCAGGATGATCTGATGACAGGGGCGAAGGTACTAGAAACGACGTTGGCACAATTTGGTATTACGGTACGCGTGGCCGATATTGAGCGCGGACCTGTGATCACGCGCTATGAGCTCGAACCCGCGCCAGGGGTGCGCGTTCAGCAGATCACAACGCTCGCGGATGATATCTCTTTGGCTATGAAGGCCCAGAGTGTTCGCATCGTCGCGCCCATCCCGGGAAAGAATCGCGTTGGTGTCGAAGTCCCGAATTTGTCTTCCTCGATGGTATTCTTAAAAGATGTCCTCGCGCAAAGCAATTTTCGGAGTACAAAATCATTATTAACTTTAGCGCTCGGTAAGGATACGGCAGGGCAGGTCGTGATCGCGGATTTGGCCGACATGCCTCATTTGCTGGTTGCCGGAACCACGGGCTCCGGAAAGACTGTTTGCTTGAACAGCATCATTCTGTCTATGCTTTTTAAATATTCGCCGCAGCAGCTAAAATTTCTCATGGTAGATCCAAAAATGGTGGAGCTAAGCCAGTACAATCCTATTCCGCATGCGTTGTGCCCAGCTGTGACAGATCCAAAAAAAGTAACAGCAGCATTGGGTTGGGTTGTCGGAGAAATGGAGAACAGATATTCATTACTTGCAAAGGCGGGTTCGCGCAACATCGCGGATTATACGTCGAAGGGCAATGATATGCCATATATCGTTGTTGTGATCGACGAGTTGGCAGATTTGATGCAGGTTTGCGCGAAAGAAGTCGAAAGCGCCATCACGCGCCTTGCTCAGTTATCGCGCGCCGTAGGCATTCATCTTGTTTTAGCCACGCAACGGCCTTCTGTGGACGTTATTACAGGTGTTATTAAGGCAAATTTTCCTGCGCGTGTTTCGTTTAAGGTCGCTTCCAAGGTTGATTCACGTACCGTGCTGGATATGAACGGTGCGGAAAATCTTATTGGCAAAGGGGACATGCTTTTCTTGAAGCCCGGAGAAGCCAAGCCGATTCGCGGTCAGTGTTGCTATGTTTCAGATGCGGAAATTGGTCGAGTGATCGATTTTATCAAGGTTCAACAACAGCCGACTTATAATGAAGGGATTATCAATAAGCAAACAAGAACGGCAGCTGGTGTTTTGGAAGACAAAGACGAGGTTTATGATGAGGCCGTCCGTATCGTTGTTGAGACCAATCAGGCATCTGTTTCTGTGCTACAGCGAAGGTTGCGCCTTGGATATGCACGGGCAGCACGCTTGATCGATATGATGGAGCAAGAAGGCATTGTGGGTCCATATTCAGGAAGTAAAGCACGAGAACTTCTTGTTAATCGGGAAGAATGGATAAAACAGAACATGAAGCAAGGCGAAGGGCAAGCCAATGGCGACAGCTGATCGTACGCAAAAAGGCCTTGTTTTAAAGCAGGCGAGGGAAGCGAAAGGGATCTCTCTTGAAGCAGTCCAAGATGCGACAAAGATCCCTCTTGATTCACTGAAGGCGATCGAGGAAGGGTATCGTGTTCGCACATTGACCGATTTTTATTATCGCGCCTTTGTTAAGCTTTACGCGAAGTATCTTGGTGTTGATGTAAATACTGTTCTAGAGGATTATCACGCAGAAAAGATACCCGAACCTACAAAGTTTCATAAAGGAAGGACTATTTGGGAGGACGAGAAGATCCCGTTCTTTACCAAGGCCAATATCAAGAGGTTATTTAAGATAGCTATTGTTCTGCTCGTTTTATTTGGGTGCGTACGACTTGTGGGATGCTGGGTGAGGTCGTGGCCAGAAAAAAGCGAGAAGGTTGAGGTCAAAATATTAAAGCAAGACAAGAAGCGAAGCGAAACGGCAAAGCCTAAAGCAACAAAGAATCCTCTATCAATCTTTGCAAAGCAGCCAGCTCCTGCCAAGGTTGCCGTCGCAGAACCCGTAGCCGAAAAACGCAAGAAACAGAAGATCAATCTGACCGTTCGCCCTAAAAAGACAACATGGATCAGCGTTCGTGTTGACGGCGTTGATCTGTCGCGTTCGACATTAGCCAAGGGAGCTTCCGAGTCTTGGCAAGCCCTTGAGTCGATCGAGATCTCCGGCAAGAATCTTGGTGACCTAGAATTTGAACTTAACGGCCAGGCCCAAAGTTCTTTTGGTCGAACACACCGTCGCATCAAAAAGATCATCGTCAATCAAGATGGTTTTAAAGTCCAAGACTAATCCATCCTCTCGCGCGCCTGCCGACGCTCGCGCGGTCTTTCATTTGATATCGCCTCAGGAACGGGTTGCTCTTATCAATTTAGGTTGTGCCCGTAATCTGGTTGATGCAGAGATCATTTTAGGGCGTCTCAGCGCACAAGGCGCAACGCTCTCGCGCCTCCAAGATGCCCATACCGTGATCGTGAACACCTGCGCGTTCATCGCGGATGCAAAAAAAGAAACCATCGATACGATCCTTGCCTTGATCGATCTTAAGCGAAAAAGAAAGATCCGGCGTATTATCGTTGTGGGATGTTTTTCGCAACGTTATGTAGATATTTTTCATCAAGAGTTTCCCGACGTCGACCATGTTTTTGGCGTTCTTTCCCTAAGGCCTCAAGGGCATCTTGCCCGCAAAATTCTTACGCCATCATCTTATGCGTACCTGAAGATCTGTGAAAGCTGTTATAACCAATGTAGTTTTTGCGCTATTCCGCAAATCAAAGGTCGCTTTAGATCGCGTGCGGTATCTGATATTGTCCAGGAAGCAAAGATTTTGGAGAGGCAAGGTTTTAAGGAGTTGAATGTTATTGGCCAGGACATTACCGCCTATGGCATGGATATTTATCGGTACAAATCTCTCGTGAAGCTTTTATCTGCACTTTTGAAAAGAACAAAGGATATCCGCTGGTTTCGTTTGCTCTATGCTTTTCCTCGGCATATTACCGACGAGCTATTGTCGTTTATGGCAAACGAGGAGCGTATCTGTAAGTATATTGATGTTCCGTTCCAGCATATCAATGATCGCCTTTTAACATCGATGAATCGTCATTTTTCTAAAGCACAAACGATGGGCTTGGTTAGCAAGATCCTTAAAGTTATTCCTTCGGGATCCTTGCGTACTGCTTTTATTGTAGGGTATCCTGGCGAAACAGAAAAGATATTCAACGAATTATACGCATTTGTCCGTGATGTGCGATTTGATCGCCTAGGGGTTTTTATGTATTCACCGGAAGAGGGAACGCCAGCGGCGAAAATCCCTTATCAAATACCTGGCAAAGTTAAGCAGGAGCGATATAATAGGCTCATGCGTCTTCAGCAAGAGATCTCCAGAGAGAAGCTGAAGTCTTTTGTCGGGCAAAAACTGGAAGTCTTGATCGATGAAAAGAAGAGCGGTAATATTTTTGTAGGACGCAGCCAGTACGATGCTCCAGAAGTGGATGGGGTTGTTATCGTAGAGTCTCGGAAATCTTTGGCCGCTGGTGCCATGATTCCTGTTACGATCACGAAAAGCCGTGAGTATGATCTGCTAGCCACATATTAGGTGCGTTATGAACTTAGCTAATAATTTGACATTCTCAAGGATTGTCCTCGCGTTTGTCTTCATCCTTTTTATTCATCAGCCAGGGGTCGTTGCAGCTATTATAGCAACGCTTATTTTTATTATCGCTTCGCTGACGGATTATTTTGATGGCTACGTGGCCCGTAAATATGGGCTTGAGAATGATTTTGGCAAGCTGATGGACCCGATCGCGGATAAATTTCTTGTTCTGTCGGCCTTTATTGTTTTTGTGCAAATGCATATCATCGCTGATTGGATGATGATGATCATTCTAGCAAGAGAAATTTTTATTACAGGCTTGCGTATTTTTGCCTTGACCAAAAAGCGGGTGATCGCCGCCGAAAAAGCCGGCAAGCATAAGACCGTTTCCCAGATCGTCGCTATTTTTGTTATTTTAGGGTTTATTATCTTCCAGCGCTCTGCGGTTGCTTTATCCGGATGGACAAGCACGGTTGAGCTGTGGTGGACTGTTGGTATCAATGTGACGATGGTGGTCACTGTTGCACTAACATTAATATCAGGATTTTCGTATATTTGGAACAATCGCAACCTTATTCACGTGGCAGGGGAGCATGATCGATAGAATAGCAAGGATGATCGCAACATTTTTTTATGTCGGGGAGATCCCGGTTGCCCCGGGAACTGTGGCGAGTTTTGCGGGAGCGCTCATCAGCATTTCTGTTTCACATAACATAGCCTTGTCTGTGGGCGTCTTTTTCTTTTTACTCATTATCGGTTTCTTTGCTGCGGATAGACTTGAAAAAGTGTTGGGTAAGCATGATCCTTCGTGCATTGTCATTGATGAAGTGGTTGGCGTCATGTTGGCTTTATTTTTGCTGCCAATTACCCCCAAGGTTTTTATCATTGCTTTCTTTTTGTTCCGTGCTTTTGATATGTTTAAGATCTATCCTGCCAATCGCCTTGAAGATATCAAGGGAGGGGTTGGCATCATTTCTGACGATCTCTTGGCAGGGCTCTACACCAACATCCTTATGCAAATCCTTATCCGCATCACTGGTATAAACTAATAATACTATTACCCAGACTTACTTTCAATTACTTATAATACAGTATAATATATTAGTTATATTCACAATTGTCTTTATTTACTTCTTATATTGCTTAAATAGATCTATAGTATTCTATAGATTTACTCATATTTACTCATATTATGATGATTATAGTTATCTTGATGTATTATAAGACGCTGTCTTACACAATAGTCTTACTTATACTTACTCATATATATAGAATTATGCAATTGTATGCATGAATGACTGTTGCATAGCATATCAAACTATATTGCATCAATAGCAATTTCCGAGATTTTAGAATATTCAGGGCCTGATGAAGCGAGAAAGCTTTTATATAAAATAGCTCGATTGATTTTCTGGTGTATAGGAAGCTTAACAGACTGATCCTTGAAAGTGACAAGCGTATTTTTTAGGTTTTTGTCCGATCGTATGCGTCCAATGGTGATGTGAGGCGTAAACTTTTTGTTTTCTTTGATTTCGCAGAACGGTTCTAAGCGTCGCGTAAGCACTTGCGCCATCTTTTGAATTTTATCAGCCCCGGGCCCAATACCCATCCATAAAACTTGCGCTGTTTTTTCCTCGGGAAACCAGCCAAGGCTATCGATCGTCAGATCAAACGGTGAAAAATTTGACATGCTTGCTTTCGCGGCCGCGCAGATCTCCGGGATTGTACTTATCGGTGCATCGCCGATAAATTTTAGCGTAAGATGAATATTGTGGGGGTCAACCCATTTAATATCTCCACCGCAAGGCTTGACAGCTTTTTGGATCTCAGAGGCAACATTCTTTATTTCAGTGGCGAGATCTAGGGCGATAAAAAGACGTGAAAAATCATTTTTCATGGAAAAATTTGAAAAATAGCTCAAGAGCTTTAGCGGCGGCCTGTTTTTTGATGGACAAACGTGATCCGCGGAAGCAAAATTTATAGCTACGTATTTTCTTGCGCGAGGCAAGAGCGATAAAGGTTAGCCCGATGGGTTTTGTAGGGGTAGACCCTGTCGGCCCTGCGATGCCGCTAATGGCGATGCTAAAATCTGTCTTGAGGATGACGCGTGCGCCTTGCGCCATCCATCTGATTGTCGGCAAGCTTACAGCGCCATAAGAGGTGATGGTTTTAGCGGGGACATGAAGAACTTGTGTCTTTGCGTCATTGGCGTAAGCAACAATGCCAATCCTGAAAAAACGAGAACTTCCCGGGACGTCCGTCAAAAGGTTGGCTAATAGGCCCCCCGTACAGGATTCTGCGGTGCACAGAGTTTGGTTCTTTTGGATAAGCGCGCGTGCGACTTTCTTGGCTATTTGCATCATCGCTATTATAGAAAAATCGAAAGTCCTTGGCAACATTAAACATCTTGAATTTTCAAATGAAAAGATTTATAATCTGGAACAATATTCAAGCCTATCGTTCTTCAGAAGGTGTACCTGTATATAATATTAATACTAAAAAGAGAGGCTGTATGCTAAATACGATCGATGAAATCTTAAGCGACCTCAAGCAAGGCAAAATGGTCATTGTTATTGATGACGAAAGCCGTGAGAATGAGGGTGATCTTCTGGTTGCGGCGCAGTTTATTAAAACGGAGCATATCAATTTCATGGTTAAGGAAGCCAGGGGCCTTGTATGCATCCCTATGGAAGGTGATCGGCTCGACGAGTTAAAGCTGCAGCCCATGATACACAATGCGAGCGAATGGCACCATGAGGCCAATACAGGATGGGCGATCTCCGTTGATGCGGTAAAGAATTCGACAACAGGGATTTCGGCTTCCGATAGAGCCCAAACGGTGCGGGTGCTTATTGACCAGGCGACAAAACCCCAAGATCTTATCCGCCCAGGACATCTTTTTCCATTGCGCGCGCGCAAAGGCGGTGTTTTGGTCCGCGCAGGGCATACAGAAGCGACTGTTGACTTGATGAAGCTTGCCGGCCTTTATCCTGCGGGTGTCATTTGCGAGATCATGAAAGAAGACGGCACGATGGCTCGCACAGAGGATCTAAAAGTTTTTTCTAAGAAACATAATCTAAAAATTTGCACGATCGATAGCCTTATCGAATACCGCCGCAAGAAAGAAAGGCTTGTTGATTATATCGGCGAGGCCAAACTTCCAACGTCGTACGGTGATTTTCGTCTTTTGGGTTATAGCTCAAAAGTGGATTCCCTGGTTCACCTTGCGCTTGTGATGGGCGAAGTGAAAGGGGATAAGCCAGCCTTGGTTCGTGTTCAATCGGAATGTTTGACCGGAGATGTCTTTGGATCTCAACGTTGCGATTGCCGCGGCCAACTGGAGTCTTCCATGGAGGCTATCCAAAAAAATAAATCAGGGGTGCTTCTGTATATGCGCCAAGAAGGGCGCGGCATAGGCCTCTTAAATAAGATCAAAGCGTATCATTTGCAAGATGAGGGAATGGATACTGTAGAGGCAAATGAGGCCTTAGGATTTAGTGCGGATTTGCGCGATTATGGTATCGGCGCGCAGATCTTGGTTGATCTGGGTATCAAAGAAATCCGCTTGTTGACAAATAATCCAAAAAAGATTGTCGGCCTTGAAGGGTATGGGCTTAAGGTTGTGGATCGCGTTCCGATCATTGTTCCCCATAACGAGCATAACAAAAGCTACCTGAAAACAAAGAAAGAAAAATTAGGCCATTTTCTTGAATCCTTGAGGTTTAATTGATGAATGTTGTTAAGAAGGATTTGTCGAGCTCACGAAAGCGTATCGGGATCGTTGTTTCGCGCTTCAATGATTTTATTACAAAGCAGCTTTTCAATGGCTGCATAGATGAGCTTCAAAAGCAGGGGGTTGCAAAATCCCAGGTGACAGTTGTTTGGGTTCCGGGAGCCTGGGAGATCCCTGTTGCCTCTTTACACCTTGCACGGCGGAAGGATGTGGGAGCTGTCATCTGCCTGGGTGCGGTTATTCGCGGAGAGACAGCGCATTTTGATGTGGTGGCGTATGGATCCTGCGACGGTATTCAACGCGTGGCGTTAACAACAGGTAAGCCCGTTATTTTGGGTGTTTTGACAACAGAAAATACAAAACAAGCTTATGCGCGCTGCGATGATAAGAAGCGAAATAACAAAGGCCGCGAGGCGGCCTGTGTTGCGCTTGAAATGATTGATACGCTTTCGCGCATACGAAAAGTTTAATACATGATCTTTGGGGGTATCTGACAATGAGACGACGAACATTAGCCCGTGAATTGGCCTTGAAGATCCTTTATCAAGCGGATATTCGCAATGAGTCTTCCTGCGCGATCGCCGATCAATTCTTAACGCCTGAAGAAACCGAAGACCCTGAAGTGCTTGAATTTACCCGTAAGATCGTTGCAGGTGTTGAAAAGAATTATAAAGAGATCAACGATATGATCTTCAGTCACGCGGCTAATTGGCACATGGACCGCATGGCCGTTGTCGACCGTAATATTTTGCGGCTCGGTATTTTTGAGCTTTGCCATATGCCTGATGTTCCTTCCAAAGTCACGATCAATGAAGCGATTGAACTTGCCAAGAAATACGGGGATGTAGAATCAGGAAAATTCGTCAATGGCATTCTTGATAAAGTACATAAAACAAATCCCTTAGCTCAGAAGAAATAGATGGCTGCAATCAAGTTTGCCGATCTTCACATCCATACACACTATTCCGATAGTTCGCTATCCCCGACAGAAGTTGTTCAAGAAGCTTTAGAAAATGGTTTATCGTGTATTGGGATCGCCGATCACGATACGCTGGAGGGGATTGATCACGTGAAGAAAGCTGCTGAGGGCCATGACCTTGAGGTTTTAGACGGTATTGAACTTTCGTCAGAGTCGCATAATCAGGAAATCCATATCTTAGGCTATTTGTTTGATGCGCATAGCGATTTTTTTCACGAGCAATTGATCAAGATGCAGCAAGCCCGTATTGAGCGCATGAAGCTTATGATCGAGAAGCTCCTGAAAGTCGGCGTGAATAATATTAGCCTGGAAGAGGTCAGCGATCTTACAAAATCTGATGCGCTTGGACGTATGCATCTTGCGATGATCTTACAGCGTAAAGGATGGGTGAAAACACCACAGCAAGCTTTTGATAAATATTTGGGCGAAGGCGAGTGCGCCTATGTAAAAAAGTTTGAGCAGACACCCCAAGAAGCTATCAAACTTATCCGTGAAGCAGGGGGTGTCGCGGTCATGGCGCATCCGATGGCAACTCAGCGCGACGAGATCATCCCAAGCCTTGTGAAGGCGGGCTTGCAGGGCATAGAAGCTTTTTATCCGAATTGCTCACCTTTAGTGACCGAGTATTACGTAAATATCGCAAAAAAACATCATCTTGTTTTGACCGGTGGGTCAGATTCGCATGGCGCAGGTAAGCTGAATACGTTCATCGGGAAGATGAAGATTCCGTATGAGCTTGTTGAAGAATTGAAAAAGATAAAAGAGAATTTTTGATGACAGATAAAGAATATATGACGATCGCGATGCGATTAGCTCTTCGCGCGCAGGGAAAAACATCTCCGAATCCGATGGTAGGAGCTGTCATTGTGAAGCAAGGGAAGGTGATCGCTCAAGGATTTCATCATCGATGCGGAGGCGATCATGCGGAAATTGTTGCGCTCAAAAATGCGAAAACAAATGTTCAGGGTGCAACACTATATGTGACCTTAGAGCCTTGTGGGCACTATGGCCGAACGCCGCCATGCGTTGAGGCGATCATTAGAAGCGGGGTTAAGAAAGTTGTCATCGGCACGCTCGATCCTAATCCTGTGAACAATGGCGCTTCTGTGCGCAGGCTTAAAAAGGCTGGTCTTGCGACCGTGGTGGGTATTTTGAAAGATGATTTACAAAAAATAAATGAAGCATTTTTTAAGTTTATCCAGGACAAGAGACCGTTTATTGTGATAAAATGGGCGCAGACGCTAGACGGAAAGATCGCTACAGCGACTGGGTCTTCGAAGTGGATCACGGCAGAGAAGACACGTGCTTTCAGTCACGGCTTGCGCGACAACTTTGATAGTATTTTGGTTGGTGTCAATACCATCATCAAAGACGATCCGTTTCTTAACGGTTGTCGACGATCACGGAAAATCATAAAGATCGTGATCGATCCGCGCTTGCGTATCCCGTTAGGCGCAAATATTTTTTTAAAGACAGATCTTAAGCAGATCGTTATTGCGACATCGCTTCGAACAAATGAAAAGAAGGCGCGGTATCTTGTTAAGCGAGGTGTTCGTATTGTTCGTTGCCCGATGCGGGGTAAAAACTTGGATCTTAAGGTGCTTTTTAAAGAGCTGGGGCGAGCAAATATCGTCAATGTTTTGGTCGAAGGGGGAAGTCGTACCATCGGCCGGATCCTGAAACAACGATTAGCTGACAAGGCGTTGATCTTTATCGCGCCTAAGATTGTTGGCGATCAAAAAGCTTTAAGCGCCGTGGATGGGCTTGGCATTACAGATATAGGTAAGACGTTAAAGCTTAAAGATTTTACTGTAAAGACTATCGGTCGTGATATCCTCGTTGAAGGGTATTTTCGCTAAAGTGAGGGAAAAATGTTTTCAGGTATCGTTGAGGAAAAAGGTGCTGTTGCGAAGATCCAGCACAAAAAAAATTTGATCGTGCTTTCGGTCAAAGCGCAAAACGTTCTTCGGGGGATAAGAGTCGGTGACAGTATTTCAGTGGACGGTGTCTGCTTGACGGTCACGAAGATGAAAGGACGCGTGGTTGATTTTGATATCATGAAAGAGACCATTGATAAAACAACGTTAAAATTTCTACATGTTGGCAGTCATGTGAATCTGGAAGGGGCCTTGCGCGTTAATGATCGCCTGGGGGGTCATTTTGTTTCAGGGCATATTGACGGCGTGGGTGTTATTCAGAAAAGAATATCGATGGAAAACTATGAATCCTTTCAGATCGCAATCCCGAAGGATCTGGCGCGATATCTAGCCCCTAAGGGTTCTGTCTGTGTTGACGGGATTAGCTTGACGCTGGGAGAAGTGAAGAAAAATGTTTTCAAAATCTATATTATTCCTCATACGCTCAAAGTCACAACTCTAGGAAGCAAGCGGGCGGGGGATCACGTTAACATTGAAACAGATCTATTGGCAAAATATATTTTGTCCGCACGTCAGTAAACCGCAAATTAAGGAAAAATGAAAAAACGCGTTGTTTTTACAGGTTTAGGCATTCTTTGCAGCATCGCAAAAGGGCGTGAAGACTTTTGGCGCGGCCTTAAAGAGGGCCGTTCAGGGTTGCGTCCCGTGACGCTTTTTGACACGGCGGATTTTTATGTAAAGCAGGCAGGGGAGATCACAGATTTTAATCCGCAGGAGTATATGGGGACGAAAGGTTTGCGATCGCTCGACCGCAGTACGAAGTTGTTGGTGTCTGCTGCAAAACAGGCGATCGTTGATAGCCGTTTTACCATTACAGAAGAAAATACATGCGACATTGGTGTCTCTGTCGGAACGACCTTAGGAAGCGTAAAGAGTATCGGGGATTTTCACGAGGTCACCCTTCGCGAAGGGCCTCGCTATACCAATCCTGCGCTTTTTCCTAACACGGTCATCAACTCGCCGGCAAGTCAGGTTTCTATTTGGCACAACATCAAGGGATTTAATACAACCATATCGACAGGATTTACAGCGAGCCTTGATGCGATAAAATATGCGTACGATTTCATCCAATTCGGTCGTGCGAAGCTTGTCTACGCAGGCGGCGTTGAAGAGCTCTGCGAGCAGACCTTTATGGGATTTCACGTCTTGCAGATCTTGTCTGGATCAAAAGAAGGCGACCCGGTGTTGAATTGTCCGTTTGACAAAAGGCGTAATGGCGTGATGTTGGGCGAAGGGGCATGTCTTCTGGCGATGGAAGATCTGGAGCATGCGCAATCGCGTCAAGCAAACATCTTGGGAGAGGTCATTGGCTTTGGTGTGCGCTTTGACCCCTTTCGCATTAACCGTTACAATCCTCGCGCAACAGGCCTGATCGAATGCATGCGTTTAGCGCTGGAAGACGCCGGGATCAAGGCGGATGATATTGATTATATTTGTGCCAATGCGAATGCAACGAAAACCGCTGATAAGATTGAGACCTTGGCGATCAAGGAAGTTTTTGGCCCTCGCGCTTATAAAATTCCGGTTAGCGCTGTAAAATCCATGGTTGGGGAAGGATTTAGCGTTTCGGGGGCGTTTGAGGCAGCAGCTGCGCTGTCTGTTATCAAAGAAGGTTTTATCTTCCCAACAATTAACTACCAAGCGCCTGATCCTGAGTGTGACTTGGACTATGTGCCCAATAAGGTGCGTCCGGCGGCTGTTAAGCATTCGTTGGTCATCACAGCATCACCTAGCGGTAATAATACATGTATGATCTTAAAGAGGTATGAGCCATGATCGATATTAAAGACAAGGTTGCGATCGTGACTGGCGGGGCACGGGGGATCGGAAAAGCTATTGTTTTACGATTAGCCCAGCACGGTTGCCATGTGGCATTTAATTATTCTAAGAGCCAAAGCGAAGCGCAAGCGCTTGTAGACCAAGTACAAAAGTTTGGTGTGCGCTGCGAAGCAAGTCAGATTGATATTAAAGATTTTGATGCTGTAAAAAAATGGGTGGATGGAGTCCGTGTAAAATTTGACGGATTACACATTCTTATAAACAATGCCGGCATCGTTATAGACAAAGCCTTTATGCTGATGTCAGCCGATGATTGGCATCAGGTTATAGATACAAATTTAAATGGTGCATTCTATGCTGCACGTTCCTGCATAGTGACATTTCTTAAACAGCGCGAAGGAAATATTATTAATATTTCATCTGTTGCCGGTGCCGCAGGACTGCCGCGACAAGTCAACTATTCGGCAAGTAAAGGCGGTATGGACACGATGACAAAAGCTTTGGCGAAAGAGGTTGCGGCGTATAATATCCGCGTGAACGCGATCGCGCCAGGTTTTACGGATACAGAAATATTGTCTAGCTTTAGTGATGAGGATAAAAAAAAGATCGCAAGTGAGATCCCTCTAGGGCGGATGGCTACGCCTGAAGAAATTGCAGGATGTGTGGAATTTCTTTTAAGCAAAGAAGCGTCGTATTTAACAGGTCAGATTATTCAAGTTGATGGCGGCCTCGCCATTCGTTAACATGAGGAGAAAATTATGCAGCTGGGCATCAAAGAGATCAAAGAGATTATTCCGCATCGTTTTCCATTTTTGTTGATCGATCGCGTTACAGAGCTTATCCCGAACGAGAAGATCATCGCGATTAAGAATGTTTCAGCAAATGAGCATTTCTTCGAAGGGCATTTTCCGACGGAGAAGATTATGCCCGGGGTGTTGATCCTTGAGGCGATGGCGCAGGCAGGATGTGTTTATTTTTACCACAGCCAAAATCTTCAAGGGAAGAAATGTCATTTTTATTTAGGTAAGACAACGGGGCGTTTTTCGGCTCCGGTCGTGCCGGGGGATCAAGTCGTGATCCAAGTATCGACAGTAAAGTTTGTTGGAAAGACAGGTATCTTGAAGGCTACAGCTTCTGTTGCTGATAAAATTGTTGCGGAATCAGAATTTGCTCTTTCGGTTAAAGAAGTATAGATGGATAGCGACATTTATGAAAACCGAAGTTGACTGCGGTTTTCAAGGATGTTACACTAGCGAAGTCATTATTGTTAACTTCTGTTACAGGAAAACACGGGAAGTAGCGCAGCTTGGCTAGCGCGCAACGTTCGGGACGTTGAGGTCGTGGGTTCAAGTCCCACCTTCCCGATTTGATATAAAATGGTTCAAGCCCATATTTTTTATTCAGGCATTGTGCAAGGTGTCGGGTTTCGCTACGCAGTCCAGCGATTTGCCCGCGAATTTGATGTCAGTGGCTGGGTTCGCAATCTCTCCGATGGTCGCGTTGAAATTCTCGCCGAAAGCTCCAAGGAAAATATTCAAGAATTGATGGATCGCATCGATGATCAATTTGGTCATTCTATTCGATCGAAAAAAGTTGATTTTTCAAATTCTACAGGGATGTTGGCTGATTTTGATATCAGTCCAACATGTTAGGAATTTATTGTGCGCTATGGCATTTTTGCGGATATTCACGGGAACAGGGAAGCCTTGCTGGCAGTTTTGTCCGCCCTTGAGAAAGAAAATATTGATGCCTATTATTGTTGCGGTGATATCGTAGGCTATGGAGCAGATCCCGTCGCATGCCTGGCTGAAATAAGAAATATGCGCGCTCATTGCGTTGCCGGTAATCACGACTGGGCTGTTGCGCAGAAGTTGGACACTGGCCGTTTTCATGAGCAAGCGCAGGTGGCAGTTGATTGGACGCGGCATCAGTTGGACTCCGCAGAAAAATGTTTTTTGGCAAATTTACCCCTAGTTCATCAGGAAAGAAACTTTGTCCTTGTCCACGGTACTTTGCATCAGCCGGAACGTTTTCTTTATTTGATGGATTTGGGCCAGGCAAAGCAAACGCTCTTATCGATGGATTGTTCGATTTGTTTTGTCGGCCATTCTCATGTTGCTAAGATCTTTGTTCGGTGCAATAACGGGAAGGTAAGGGCGGCGCCGGAGAATGTGACCACCATTTTACCTGGCTATCGTTATGTTGTGAATGTTGGCAGCGTTGGCCAGCCACGCGACAGAGACCCTTCTAGCGCGTACTGTATCTATGATGACAGGGTAGGTACGATTGAAATTAAACGTGTTGCGTATGATGCGGAGGCAGCTAAAGAAAGAATCCTTAAATCTGGGTTACCTCCAGAACTTGGTTTTCGTCTCTTGCAGGGCATATAATGAAGACGTATGAAAAAAGACATAAAACAACAAATTGAAAATTTGCGTGAACGCATTGAAGGGCATAATTATCGTTATTATGTTCTCAGCGACCCACAGGTTTCAGACAAAGAATATGATGACTTGCTCAAAGAGCTTGTTGCGCTTGAGAGGCAGTATCCGGAGTATATCGATATAGCATCACCCACGCAGCGTATTGGTGCCAAGCTTGAAGAGTCTGGCCCGACTATTACGCATCAAGCCAAGATGTACTCGCTGGATAACTGTTATTCATTCGAGGAGCTGCAAGAGTGGCGCCAACGTGTTGAAAAGGGTTTAAGAGCTCGGGATATCTCCTATGTGGTGGAATTAAAGGTTGATGGCGTCTCGGCCGCTTTGACTTACCGAGAGGGAAAACTTGTTTTAGGTGCAACACGCGGCGATGGGGTAAAAGGTGAAGACGTGACCCATAATATCAAGACAATACGCTCTGTTCCTTTGCGATTAAAGGAAGAGGAGCCTTTGCCGCAACTGCTTGATGTTCGTGCCGAGATTTATATGAACAAAGCTGAGTTTGTGAAACTGAACGAAAGCCGTAGGGCACAAGGCGATGACCTCTTTGCAAATCCGCGCAATGCGGCAAGTGGTTCATTAAAGCTTTTAGACTCGACGATCACGGCGACTCGTCATTTGAATTGCGTTGTGCATTCTTTTGGGATCTTTGATGGCGGGCCGCAGGTCGATTCTCAATGGAAGTTTCTTGAGCTAATTAAACGATATGGTTTTGTGGTTGATCGCCATAGTCGTTTATGCGGCGATTTCCAAGGTGTCATAGCCTTTTGCCAGGAATTCCAGAAAAAACGGGAAAGTATTCCGCATGAGATCGATGGCGTGGTCATCAAGGTCGATTCTTTTGTTCAGCAGCGTAAGCTGGGCGCAACGTTAAAAAGTCCGCGTTGGGCTGTTGCGTATAAGTTTCCGGCTCATCAGGCAACGACTTATGTCAGGGATATTGTTGTTCAGGTGGGGCGCACGGGTGTTCTGACGCCTGTGGCTGAGCTCGAACCTGTAGAATGCGCAGGCGTTGTTATTGCACGGGCAACGCTGCATAATTTTGATGAGGTCGAGCGTCTAAAAATAAAAAAAGGCGATCGTGTTCTTTTAGAGCGCGCTGGAGACGTTATTCCCAAGATCGTAAAAGTTGTTGGATCAAAGCAGTCTGGCGGCGCTAAGCATTTTATGATCCCGGAATTTTGTCCGGAGTGCCACGCGAAGATCGTGAAAGATCGACAAGGGGAGGTTGCGTATCGCTGTCCGAACGTGTTATGTCCAAAGCAATTGGAGCGCGCGCTTGTTCATTTTGCTTCGCGTCATGCGATGGATATCGAAGGGTTAGGTGAAGCTGTTGTTCAAGAGCTTTTAGCCAAGGATCTTGTTAAAGATTTTGCGGATATTTATCATCTTCAAAAGGATGACTTTCTTAAGCTTTCTCTTTTTAAAGATAAGAAAGCAGAGAATTTATTGACGAGTATTGAGCGCAGCAAAACACAGCCATTATCCCGCTTGCTTTTCGGGCTGGGGATCATGCACATCGGAGAAAAAGCGTCTGATGTGTTGGCAAAAAAGTTTCAGACCGTGGATGCATTATTCAGCGCACGGGAAGAAGACCTTGTTTCTATTCCTGAGATCGGCGAAGTGATGGCTGCATCGCTGGTAAGTTTTTTTAAGCAAAAGACAACACATCAACTTATCGAGCGATTGCGCGCTTCGGGATTAATGATGCAGCAGCCGCTTGCGACATCGCACAGCGATCGATTAAAAGGAAAGACATTTGTATTCACTGGAGAAATGCAGTCGCTATCGCGGACTCAAGCCTCTGCCATGGTCAAAGACTTAGGAGGCGAGGTTCATTCTTCTGTGAGTCGCCAAACAAGTTATGTTGTTGCTGGCCAGAGCCCTGGCTCGAAATATGATAAGGCTGTACGTTTACATGTTAATATTTTAACCGAACAACAATTTAAGGAGATAGTTTATGCATAGAAGATATCTGCAGTCAGCTTTGATGAGCGCGAGCCTTGTCATTGGCTTTGTTTTACTGGTAACAACTTTGCAGGGGTGTGAACCTTTGCGCAAGAAGTTTACGCGCCAGAAAAAAGGCGACATGCAAGAGCAAGAATACGAGCCAGTTCTGGACCCGATTGATTATCCTGAAAAGATTTATGATCCTAAAGCAGATTACGCGTACCGCTTTTCATTGCTCCGCGTCTGGGAAAAGGAATTGATGGCGGGTATTGACGATAGAGCTTCGGGCAAGCGGCTGCAGTATTTCTTGAACAATATTATCGTGCAATTGGAGGAAATGAATAAGCTTGTTACGGAGGATAAGAAACCTGTTCTAACAAAGGCGATCCAGGATTTTCAATCTGTTCTGCAGACCGTTAGCCAGCCGGCGCAATTTTATAACGTTCGAGATGTTGGCCTTAGGGTAGAGCAGATCGCAAATCCTATTTTCAACGAGTATAAACCCCAACTAATGGAAAGTAATATTAAGTCCCTGACGCCGTGAAAGAATTTTTGCAAGAATTCCTTAATCATCTTTTTGTCGAGCGCGGTCTAGCCAAGAATACGATGATGGCTTACCAAAAAGATCTTGCGCAGTATATTGCTTTTTTGGAAAAGAACGGTTCTTGCGATCCGGACATGATCAAGCGCGAGAATATCACAGACTACATGCAGAAGCAGAAAGCGCGCGGCCTGTCAGCAACGTCGATCTGTCGTAGTTTGGCGGCGATCAGAATGTTCCACCGTTTTATGGCGCGCGAGCGCATCGCGAAAGAAGATCCGACACATCTTTTGGAGACGCCTAAAACATGGAAACGTGTCCCGGATGTGCTGACAAGCAGCGAGATCGAATCCATGATTTTGGCCGCTCAAGGACGTCAGGATCAGCAAATACGCGACCAAGCGATCTTGGAGGTTTTGTACGCCAGCGGTATGCGCGTTTCAGAGCTCGCAGATTTAAAAACGGAGAACGCCAATACTGAGATCGGGTATGTGCGCTGTATTGGAAAAGGACAGAAGGAGCGCATTGTCCCTATTGGCAAACAGGCGCGGGAGGCGATAAAAAAGTATTTGGAAAAAGTCCGCGGTAATGTTGTAAAAAGTAATGCGGTACCATACCTATTCGTGAGCCGCCTGGGTAAGCGTATCAGCCGGCAGAGCATCTGGAAGATCATTAAATTTTACGCAAAAAAAGCAGGCATTAAGAAAGCGATCAAGACGCATACGTTGCGGCATTCTTTTGCAACACATCTGCTGGAGCATGGCGCGGATCTAAGGTCGGTACAAGAAATGCTCGGGCATTCGGATATAGCAACAACACAAATTTATACGCATGTTGATCGAGAGCGATTGCGATCCATCCATAAACAGTTCCATCCTCGACCATAGATTATGACAGGATCATTGTTCAAGAATTTACCACCAGATGTGTTGAACGTGCTACGTTTGATCGGCGGCTATGCAGATCAGCAGCGTATTTCCTGCTACCTTGTGGGTGGTGTCGTACGGGATCTATTGTTGGGGCGCAAGAATCTGGACCTGGACATTGTTGTTGAATCAGATGCGATTGAGTTTTGTAAACTTCTGGCTCAAAAATATCAAGCAACGCTTACGGTCTATCCGCGATTCAAGACTGCCACGTTGACTTGGCCGAACCATTTTATTGTTGATTTCACATCGGCGCGCAAAGAAATCTATGTCACCCCGGGGTCATTGCCGGTAATCGAGAAAGGGTCTTTGCGGGATGATGTTTTCCGTCGTGATTTTACTGTTAATGCCATGGTGATTTGTTTAAATCAAGACCGCTGGGGGGATTTGATCGATCTTTGTGGCGGCGAAGAAGATCTCTGCGCTAAAAAAATTCGTGTTTTTCATCCCAAGAGTTTCCAGGATGACCCGACACGTCTTTTGCGCGCTATTCGTTTTCAAGAGCGTTATCGCTTTCAGCTTGCCAAAGAAACGGAAGGGTTTTTACAGCAGGCCGTTGAGGGGAAGTGTTGGGCAACGGTGACACCGGGACGCTATTTTGAAGAATTCCGGAAGATCCTCAAAGAGCCCTGCGTATTGGATTGCTTGAGACGTTTAGAGCAGCTTGGGGCATTTCAATTCTTGGGTGACGACTTTCATTGGACGATAGAAAAAGAAAACGATTTTAAAAATGTTGATGCGGTTTTGCAGTGGCTTACATTGCAGAGTATTAGTATTACAGGACTTTCGGTGTGGCTTGTTTATTTTATAATCCTTGTCCGTGACCATACTATCGATGCGATGAGGGATATTGTTGATCGCTTATCCTTGTCGCGTCATGATGGCAAGAAGATCATTTCATTTAAGCTGGAGTTTGAAGTTATTAAACGCTTGGATGCCCATTATCTCAAACCAAGCCAGATCTATAATGTTTTGAAATCTGTCAGTATCGAAGAACTTATTGTTTTTCTTGTGGTGACTCGTGGCCAGCCACCGGAAGCATGTATCCAGAAATTCTTAACGCAGTACCGTAATGTTCGCTTGTGCTTAAAAGGGGATGATTTGATGCGGCTAGGGATGCGAGATGGTAAGCGCATTGGCGCGACATTGCAAAATTTGTTGGAAAAAAAGATCGATAGCGGCGTTATGACCAAGGAAGAAGAGCTGCAATTGCTGGAAGAAGCTAATCTTGTTTAATTGAAGGAGGATTGAGTGGACAGAATCGAACGTGTGAATGAAACGATAAGACGAGAAATATCCTTGATCGTTCAGCAGGAGCTCTCGGATCCGCGCTTGGAGCTTGTTACGATCAGCCGCGCTCAGGTTAGTCGAGACCTGCAACATGCAAAGATTTATTTCAGCACTTTAGGGGATGAGAGCCGTGCATTGCATGCTCAAGGTGGGCTTGATAGCGCTAAGGGTCTTATCCGGAAAATGGTGGGTCAGCGTTTGCGCATGAAATTTATGCCCGACCTAACCTTTATTCATGACAAATCTGTGGAATACATCACACACCTGCGTGAAGAAATGGACAAATTACATGACGCCCCAGAAGAGCATTCTTAAGTTAATACGTCAAAATCATAAATTTCTTATTGCGACACATGTTAACCCTGATCTTGACGCGATCGCCTCTGAGCTGGCTTTGGCAGAATACTTAAAAGCTCGGGGCAAGCATGTTGTTATTGTTCACGAAAAACCCGTCATTCGCGCATTTCATTTTGTTAAGAATATACGGTCTATCAAATCGCTCGTGACGTTTCGCGGTAGCTATGATGTGGCTATCATTGTTGATTGCGGTGACCTGAACCGTATTGGCAGCGTGAAAAATATTTTACAGCAAGGAACTCCTATCATTAATATCGACCATCATTTTACAAGTAAGTCGTTTGCAGCGGTTAATTTGGTGGATCCTCGCGCCTCATCCACAGCGGAAGTTATTTTTATGTTGTTCCAAAGATGGGGCGTGACCATGACAAAGACGATAGCATATTATTTATATTTAGGGATCCTAACGGACACAGGGTCTTTTCGTTATCAGAACACAACGGCGCAGACGCACCGCATTGTAGCACAGCTTGTAAGTTTTGAGATATCGCCGGCACAGATTTATCGTTTGGCTTATGAGGATTTACAACCAAAACATTTGGCGGTTTTAGCAAAGGTCATGCAGGGGGTGCGGTATTATCGAGGAGGTCAAGTCGCGTGCGTACAGGTGCCGCAGAAAGTCTTAAAAACAGCGCATGGTGAATTTGATATTAAAGATAAGGTCTTTTCGTTGTTGCGTATGCTCAGGGACGTTCAGGTCATCGTTATTTTTTCGCAAGAGTCTGCCCGAAAGACGCGCGTTAATTTTCGGTCCACCGGTCATGCGGATGTTGCCGCTGTCGCTCAAAAATTTTCTGGCGGAGGGCATAAGGCGGCAAGTGGTTGTTATATCGAACAGCCTATGCAACAAGCTCAGAAAATAATATTGCCGGAAATCTTTAAGAAAGTCTCTCAGCCATGAGCGTAAAACGTCCACATCATTTAAACGGTATTTTAATTGTAGATAAACCGATGGATGTCACATCGCATGATGTTGTCGATGTTGTGCGTCGCAAATTTAATATGAGACAGGTCGGACATGCGGGAACCTTGGATCCCTTGGCCACAGGCGTTCTTATCATTTTGCTGGGGCGAGCGACGAAGCTCTTTAATAAGTTTTCATCGTGTGATAAAGCCTATACGGCGACCATGACGCTGGGTCTTGTTACAGATACGGCAGATATTCGAGGTAAGATTTTGCAGCAAAAAACATGTGGGGATATTCGCGCTGATCAAGTGAAAGAAGTTTTTGGAAAGTTTCTTGGGGGCATTGACCAAGTCCCTCCCATGGTTTCGGCGTTGAAGCATAAAGGCAAGCGATTGTATCAGTTGGCACGAGAGGGTATCGAGGTTAAGCGCGAAGCGCGACGCGTAACAATTTATTCTTTACAGTTGTTAAAGTTTCAACCTCCAGATGTTCAGTTCTCTGTGGAGTGCTCCAAAGGAACGTATGTTCGTAAAATTGCGGAAGATGTCGGGAATGTGTTAGGATGTGGTGCCTGCATATCGCAAATCCATCGAACGAAGGTTGGATCATTTGGCATCGATCAAGCGGTTAAGCTTGAAAATCTTTGCGAAGGCAATGTCCAGTTGGCAGATTTTTCTGCCATAAATAAAAGATCTTGATCTTATGATAAAGATTTTCTTGAATCCGAAAAAAAGCGTCGCGAAGCTTCCTCACCCTGTTGTTGCCATTGGTGTTTTTGATGGCGTTCATCGAGGACATCAGCGCCTTATTCGTGGCGCACTTGCGCGTGCGCGAAAAATGCACGGCACAGCTGTTGTTGTGACATTCTTTCCGCATCCCGTTCACGTGCTTTGCCGCAAACATGACCTATCTTTGCTTGTTTCTCTTGAACATCGCCTGAAGCTGATCGAACAGCTTGGGATTGATGTGTGCTTTGTTATCCCGTTCACGAAGGCATTTGCGAAGCTGAGCGCTGAAGATTTCTTGCGGGAGTATTTATTGCGAAAGATTGGTGCACGGGAAGTTTTTATTGGGCAGAATTTTCATTTTGGCAAAAATCGTATCGGTAATAGTTGCGTGCTAAGATCTATTGCTTCTCGGTATTCGATTCGAACCAATATTCTAAAGTCGGTTCGATACAAGAAAGATGTCGTCAGTAGCTCGCGGTTGCGCCACTTAGTTAAGCAGGGAAATCTTTTGCTGGCAAGGAAATATCTCGGCCGGGACATCATTGTGGCGGGCCAAGTTGTTCGCGGGGATCAGCGTGGGCGAATATTGGGGATCCCGACAGCGAATATTAACTGCGGCCCAGAAATTTTACCGCCTTTAGGCGTATATGTCGCTTATGTTGCCGTTGGCCAGCGGCGTTGCAAGGGGATTGTTAATGTCGGATATCGTCCTTCATTTACGTCATCACGAAAAAAGAATATTGAAGTGCATCTTCTTAATTTTCATCAGAATATTTATGGCCAAGAAATTGAAATTCGGTTTTTTCGTAAAATTCGCAATGAAAAAAAGTTTTTGTCTCCGCAGGATTTCTTGAATCAGTTTTATCAAGATAAAAAAATCGCTATTAAGTTTTTCCGCACACATAAGCACCTCTAATTAACTCTTCTCCTCTTCAGATTAACCCCAGAAAAAACAAATTTATCCATCGCAGGATCCACATTTTATATCAGTAAATCTTGATTAAATTTACATAATTTATTATTGACAATCCCACATATCTTTAATATACTCCTAATTGTGGAACAAAGTGGAGGAAAGTGGAGTAATCTATGTTTTACGGTGAATATAATCACAACATTGATCGCAAGGGGCGCTTAATTCTTCCGTCGAGGTTTCGAGAGATAGCGCGGGAGAATAATATTGAGCGTTTTTTTCTCACCCGCGGCTTAGATAAGTGTATTTTTATGTTCAGCGAATACGAATGGGCAACCCAAGAGCAAAAATTTAAATCCATGTCGTTTACTAAAAAAGAAAGCCGAAGTTTTAACCGTATGTTTTTCGCTGGAGCGGTTGATATTGCTCCAGATCGGCAAGGGCGTTTTATCATTCCGCCCTATTTAAAAGAATTTTCAGGTATTGCCAAGGATGTTATGGTGATCGGCGTTTCATCACGTATTGAGCTGTGGGATAAAAAGACATGGACAGATTTTTACAGTACGACACGCGATTCCTTTGAACAGATCGCTGAAAATATTCTGGAGATCTCATAATGGTCGCCATGGTCGAGAAAGCTCAACATGTTCCTGTTATGCTGCAAGAGGTTATTGAAAGCCTTGATCTTCATCCAGGCAGTTGCGTGATGGACTGCACCTTAGGTATGGGCGGGCACAGCCAAGAGATTGTTAAGCGGATCAGCCCTAATGGGTTTCTCATCGCGATCGACCGAGATGCCGATTCGCTAACCCTGGCGCAAAAAAATTTGGAAGAATACGCCGGGCATTGCACCTTCATACAGAAAGATTTTCGTTATCTTGATGCTGTCTTGGATCAGCTTGCGATTAAAGAAGTTGATGCTTTTCTTTTCGATCTCGGTGTTTCAAGCTATCAGTTGGACACGCCGGAGCGAGGATTCAGCCTTCGCAATAACGGTCCTTTGGACATGCGCATGGACCGCAATAGCTTCATATCTGCATATGACCTGATCAATTCTTTATCCATAGATGAAATTTCTTTGATTTTAAAGAATTTCGGCCAAGAACGCTGGCATAAGCGTATTGCTGATTGCTTGGTAAGAGAGCGCGTGAAACATCCGATCGAGTCTACGGAAGAATTAAAAAAGATTATCACTAATGCGATCCCGCGGCAGCATCAGCATCAGAAAATTCATCCGGCAACTCGCGCATTTCAAGCCTTTCGCATTGCGGTTAATCGAGAGCTGGAAGCGCTTGAGGTTGCGCTTGATAAATGCATGAAGCATTTGCGCGTCGGCGGGCGAGTCGTTGTTATATCTTTTCATTCACTGGAAGATAAAATTGTTAAAAATAAGTTTCACAGTTATTCAAAGCAAGGTACAATCGAAATTCTTACAAAAAAGCCATTACGCTCAACAACGGCTGAAGTCGATGAGAATGTGCGCTCTCGAAGCGCAAGGCTTCGCGTTGCGGTACGTAGGGGCGCCTAAAAGGACATTATGAGCTTAAAAAGATTTTTTACCTTATGTTTAGTGGTCACGGTCTTTGCACTGATTTACATCCAAATGCAAGTAACGATTTACGATTTGGCGTACCGTGGTAAGCAGCAGGCAGATCAGGCGTTTAAGCTCGCCGATAGCAATACGCACGCGGCGGTCAATATCGCGAGATTAAAGACAGCACGGCACTTAGGTAGCTGGTTTTTTGATAAGAACGCAGATGTCGATTTTGCAAGTCGTAGCAACATTGTTGATGTCGAGGCATCGCCTAGCGAATTTGCCAAGGTTCGCCTTGTCTCTGCGCCGAAAGCCGTAAAACACGTTGAAAGTTTTTTTGATAAAGTTTTGGGGTTGCGGTCGATTGCAGAAGCTAAACCAATACGATAATCTTAAAGTGAAAAAAATCCGTGTACTTTCGAAAAAGATCCCTGCGATTTATCCTTCTTTTTCTTTTTAGTATTTTCTTTTTCGGTTTTTTTACCGTCAAGCTCATCCTGATCCAAGTTTTTCGCTCATCTTATCTTTCACATCTCGCGCAAAAACAGCAGACGCATGTCATCACGCTTACCCCGAGGCGTGGCACGATTTATGACAGGCGATTACGACCACTCGCCTTGGATGTAGCGGCTTATTCTTTGTATGCAGCGCCGCGTATGATGAAGCCTTCTGATGTCCAAAAAGCTGTTACTGTCTTGCCAGGCATGATCGGTGTCAGCAGAAGCTTCTTGCACGAGCGTCTGACCCGTGACAAAGGCTTTGTTTGGCTCGCGCGCAAATTGTCCCCTGAAGCGATGGAAAAGGTAACTAAGCTAAAGCTTCGCGGAATTCATTTTATGAAAGAAAGCCGACGCCGTTATCCTGGACAGACTTCGGCAGCGCACATTTTAGGATTTGCCGGGACAGATAATAATGGGTTGGAGGGGCTGGAATTAAAATATAATTCAACGCTTGCCGGGCGCGTGGGTACGGCACAGATGTTGCGGGATGCGCGCCAACAGGATCTTTTGATCGAACAAGTTCTTGTTAAGCCGCAAGATGGTTTTGATCTGGTTTTAACCATTGATGATAATGTCCAATATTTTGCCGAACAAGCACTGGCAAAAGGATTTCAGCGTAGCCGTGCCATTAGCGCGAGCATTGTTGTTATGAATCCACAGACGGGGGAGATTCTTGCGCTAGCGAACCAGCCAACTTATGACTTAAATGAATTTGGCAAGAGCCATCAAGAACAGCGAAAGAATCATGCCGTGTGCGATATGTATGAACCTGGATCTGTTTTTAAGATAGTTTTGGCGACTGCCGCTCTTGAAAAAGGTGTCATCCAGGAAACGGATAAAGTTTTTTGCGAAAATGGTGAGTATCGAGTTGCCAATCATATCCTCCACGATCATCAGCGTCATGGCACATTATCTTTTAGGGAAGTCATGGAACAGTCAAGCAACATTGGCGTTACCAAGGTTGCGCAAAAACTCGGCGGTGCTTTGGTGAATGAATATGCCCAACGGTTTGGTTTTGGTAAGAAAACAGGCATTGATGTCCCGGGAGAAATTAGCGGTTTTCTGAAGCCGCTTGCGCAATGGTCTAAAACATCGATCGGTGCGGTGCCTATCGGCCATGAGGTAGGTGTTACAACGATCCAGCTTGCGTGCGCCATTTCGGCTATCGCCAATGGTGGTATCCTCATGAGGCCCTACGTCATCAAGGAAATTCGAGATAAAGAAAACGAAGTGATCGAGAGCTTTTCACCTCGTGTTGTACGTCAAGTGATGGAGCCAGCAACAGCGGCACGCGTAAAAAGTATTCTCGCCGGCGTGATCGAGCGGGGGACGGGAAAGCTTGCAAAAATGAAAAATGTCGCTGCTGCAGGAAAAACAGGAACGGCCCAGAAGATCGTTGGCGGGCAGTATTCTCATGATCAGTTTTATGCAACATTCATTGGCTTTGCGCCTGTTGATAACCCTCAGATTGCCATGGCCATTGTTTTTGATAATCCTCGCGGGACTCATTTTGGCGGAACGGTCTGCGCTCCAATTTTTAAAGAAGTTGCTGAAAATGTGTTAAAATATCTGCAAGCTGAAGAAGCTGCTCAACCCCAAGAAGATCATGCTACTCAAGGACCTGCTCGCTAATATATACACAAAGCCTATCACCGCAAAACATCAACTTTACGATGTTCACGCCATTACGTGTGATTCAAGGACCATCGCTCCGTCGAGCATTTTTGTTGCTGTCAAGGGGACAAAGGTGGATGGTATCGAGTACGTTCCTCAGGCCATTCAGCAGGGGGCGATATGTGTCATTAAGAATTTTCATCAGCGAATGCCTCTTGTGACGGACGATACGTGTGTGCTGGAGGTAGAAGATACGAGGACCTTTTTAAGCGCTTTGGTCCATCGTTTTTATCAAAACCCATCCGCAAATGTGGGATGTGTCGGTATCACAGGCACAAATGGAAAAACAACAACAACGTATCTGATCGAGTCTATTCTAAAGGCTGCGCAGCAAAAATGTGGCGTTGTGGGAACGATCAATTGTCGTTTTCCTCGTAAAGTTATTGAGCTGCATAACACAACCCCAAACTTATTTGATCTTTGTCATTATTTGTCCCAAATGCGGCAAGCTGGATGCAACTATTGCGCTATGGAAGTTTCTTCTCATGCGCTTGAGCAAGGCAGGGTGGATGGGATTGATTTTCGCGTTGGTGTCTTTACAAATTTGACGCAGGATCACCTAGATTACCATAAAGACATGGAAAATTATTTCTTGGCAAAAGCAAATCTTTTTTCTTTGCTAAAGGAATCTGCAACGGCCGTGATCAATGTTGATGATCCGTTCGGTAAGCGCCTGGTCAACATGACGCGCAGCAAGGTGTTGTCGTATAGTCTTAAAGAAAAAGCAGGCGTCATGGCAACCAATGTCCAGCTAGGCTTGCGAGAAACGAATTTTGCCATGTTGATCGGAAACGACCAATGCCATATTACAACACGGCTTGTGGGAAATTATAATGTTTACAATATTCTTGCCGCTTCAGCCGCGTGTTATGCGTTGGGCATTAAAATGGAAGATATCCACCAAGGCATCGAGAATATGGAGCATGTCCCTGGGCGCCTCGAGTCGATGGATTATGGACAAAAGTTTTCTGTTTTTGTCGATTATGCGCATACCGATGATGCCTTAAGAAACGTGTTAACAAATATTCGCGCTGTCAAAAAGACAAAAATTATTTTAGTGTTTGGCTGCGGGGGCGATCGCGACAAGACAAAACGCACCAAGATGGGGAAGGTCGCCAGTGAACTTGCCGATTTCTCGATTCTCACCAACGATAATCCACGCAGTGAAAATCCTCAAGATATCGTTGAGCGTATCGTTGCTGGGTTTTCACATGATCATTACCTCATTATTTTAAACCGTAAAGATGCCATTGCCCGCGCGCTTGCGATGGCGCAGCCGGGAGATGTTGTTGTGATCGCAGGAAAGGGCCATGAGAACTATCAAATCATCAAAGACCAGGTTTTGGCCTTTGATGATCGGGAAATAGTGAAGGAAATCCTATTATGTTCACGATAGAAGAAGTTTGTTTTTGTACCCATGGAAAACTTTTAAGCGGAGATGCGAAGCTTCGCATGAAAGGCGTTTCCACAGATACGCGAACGCTTCGTCCGGGCGCGCTTTTTGTTGCATTAAAAGGCAAGAATTTCGATGGGCATAAGTTCGTTCAGATTGCCGTGGCCAAAAAAGCTCGCGCCTTGCTCGTCAGCGATAAAGCATCGCTGCCCAAAGCTTCCATTCCGGTTATTCTTGTTTCGGATACCTTGAAAGCCTATTGCGCGCTGGCGCGGTATCATCGTGAGCGTTTTTCTATCCCTGTGATCGCGTTGACGGGGAGCGCAGGAAAAACAACCACCAAAGAACTTTTAGCCCAAGTTTTATCTCAACGCTTTCGCCTTTTAAAGAACTTTCAGACAGAAAACAACGAAATTGGTGTTGCAAAGACATTACTGCAGTTGCGTAAATCGCATGAGTTGGCGATCTTGGAGTTTGGCACGAATCATTTTGGTGAGATCGAACGCTTAACCCGTATGGGCCAGCCGACCATGGTCTTGTTAACAAATATCGGCGATTCGCATTTAGAATTCCTCAAGAGTCGCCAAGGGGTCTTTCGGGAAAAATCAGGTATCTTTCGTTATTCATCACGCCTAAAAGATATTTTTTATAATGCGGATGATGTATGGCTTAAGAAGATTGGATCAAAATATAAGAATGCGAGCGCAACAACTTTCTCGATCAACAAGAAAAGTCATTATCAAGCAAGAAAAATAATGTTATCTGGTTTTCTTCTTTCATTCTCCGTCGGAAAGGAAAATTTTTGCCTGAAAATATCATCCCGCGATAATATTTATAATGCGTTAGCAGCGATCGCTTTTGGGAAGCGATTTCATATCACAAGTGCGTTGATCAAGCGATCCTTGCAGCAAGTCAAATTTCCTCAAGGGCGACAAAACGTCCTTAAGGTGAATGGCCGTTGGATTATTGACGATACGTACAACGCCAATCCAACATCCGTCGCTTCTGCGCTAAGATCTTTGGAGCTTTTTCCCGCTAAGGGGAAAAAATTCTTTGTTTTTGGCGACATGAGGGAGCTTGGAAAAGCATCGCGCAGGGCGCATCAGGCGATAGGTGCTTTAAGTGCCGGCTGTGGCGTTGATATGTTATTAACCTATGGTTCATGGTCCAAGCTCACGATCTCTGAGGCGGGCAAAAAGGGGATCCCAGGTTGCCACTGTATTTCGTACGAGGAAATCGTTAAACATCTTGTGCATCAAACCTTGCCCGGGGATGTCATTCTTATCAAAGGCTCTCGCGGCATGCGAATGGAAAGCGTTATTGAGAAATTAAGGGCTTGTCATTTTTAACGTAAAATCCTTTTAATTTCCCCATCCAGTATATATAATAAAAATAATATTTATAGGAGTATTCAATGCTGTATTTCTTATCCGATTTTCGGGATGTTTTTTCTTTTTTAAATATTTTTCGTTATATTACCTTCCGGGCAGGAGCGGCGGCTTTTACCGCCTTCTTTCTTTGCCTTATCCTGGCACCTATCTTTATCCGTCGCTTTCAGAAAGATGAAGTAAAAGAGGGTGTCGATCGTGATTACTGCGAAGCACTTTCCGAGGTGCAGAAATACAAGCAAAGCACTCCCACGATGGGGGGTATTTTTATCGTTATCAGCATTCTTGCCGCGCTTCTTTTGTGGGCCGACTTATCAAATTTGTATGTCTTGTTGATCATTCTTACAATATCAACTCTCGCGATCCTAGGTTTTACTGATGATTACCTGAAAATTCGTCAAAAAGGCCATCGGGGCCTTTCCGGAGGGACAAAATTATTTTGGCAATTTGTCCTTGGGTGCGTTATTGGATTTTGTGTTTTCATCGCTCCTGATACAACTACGCGACTTGACGTTCCATTCTTGAAATCAACGATCATCTACTTGGATGTCTTTTTTGTTTTTTGGGCTGCGTTTATCGTCATGAGCTGTTCCAATGCGGTGAATCTGACTGATGGGCTTGACGGCCTGGCGATCGGATGCGTGTTGTTCGTTGCCCTTGGGCTTGGTGTTCTAAGTTATATTTCTGGAAATTTCAAATTTGCTGAATATTTATTTCTTCCCTTTATTCCTGGCACAGGTGAGTTGACAGTTGTTTGCGCAGCGGTAGTTGGAGCGAGCCTGGGATTTCTGTGGTTTAATTGCTATCCAGCTTCCATTTTTATGGGTGATGTCGGCTCTTTAGCGCTAGGTGGGACTTTAGGCGCTATCGCTATTTTCATCAAAAAAGAAATCTTGCTGATCCTTTTGGGTGGTATTTTTGTCTGGGAAGCTCTGTCGGTTATTTTGCAGGTGTTTTCATTCAAGGTTCGTGGCAAGCGTATTTTTAAGATGTCGCCTTTTCATCATCATTTACAGCTTTCGGGCTGGAATGAGTCCAAAATTATTATTCGTTTTTGGATCATCGCCATCATTCTTGCGTTATTAACGTTAACAACGATCAAGATCCGGTAATGAGCTTAGTTATAAAAAATAAGGTTGTCACTGTCGTAGGGCTAGGGCGTAGCGGCGTTGCTTCAGCACAGCTTGCTCTGTGCCTAGGCGCGAAGGTAAAAATTTCTGATGTCGCTTCTCTCGAGAAGGTTCAGAGCTCTTTAGCGGGGACCGGCCTTGAGAACAAGCTACTCATCGAGAGCGGACAGCACACGAAAGAATTTATTCAGGAAAGCGATCTTCTTGTTCTTAGCCCTGGGGTGCGTTGTGATGCTTTACCGGTTGTTTGGGCCAAGGAAAAGAAGATCCCGGTCTTAGGAGAGATCGAATTTGCCTGGCGTTTTTGTCCCTGCGATGTTATAGCCGTTACCGGAAGCAACGGTAAGACTACGACGACAACGCTCGTTGCCGAAATTCTCAAAGCGGCAGGACGCAACGTATGTCTTTGCGGCAACATTGGATCACCCTTTTCGCAGCATGTTCTAAGTCTTAAAAAGAACGATGTTGTCGCGCTTGAAGTAAGTTCATTCCAGATGGAAACCATTGAAACCTTTAAGCCGCGCGTTGCGGTCTTCTTAAATTTTAGCCAGAACCATTTAGACCGGCACAAAGATCTGGAAGAATATTTTACAGCTAAGGCGCGTATTTTTATGAATCAAACAAAAGATGATTTTGCCGTTCTTAACTTTGACGCACCGCTGCATAAGGATTTGGCGAAGAAGCTTTCCTCAAAAGTTCTTTATTACAATGATCCCGGAAAATGTGATGCGAGTATTGCGAACCCAAATTTTTTAGCAGCAATGACTGCGTGTTCGGCATTTGGTGTTTCAGCAGAAATAGCAAAAAAAGTTTTTGCGATCTTTAAAGGCGTTGAGCATCGTCAAGAATTTGTTCGCACGCTCGATGGTGTTGACTATATCAATGATTCCAAGGCTACGACTGCGGAATCCGGAGCTTGGGCGTTAAGACGTGTCGCTAGGCCTATCGTGATGATTTGCGGCGGACATGATAAGGGGACGATTGACTTTTCCGAGGTTAAAGCCTTGGCGAAGGATAAGGTCAAGAAGATGATCGTTTTAACCCGCGAAGAGATCGTCCGCAAAAAGTTGCACGACGCGTTTGAGGGCATCGTGGCTCTCGAGGATCATGCGGACATGCAGCAGGCTATTTTATCAGCACGGCAACAGGCAGAGCCGGGGGATAAGGTTCTGCTGAGCCCTATGTTCGCAAGCTTTGACATGTTCGATAATTTTGAGCATCGGGGAAAAGAATTTAAACGGATTGTCCAGCAGTTGTGATCTATGCGTGATATTCGCATCTCTATTACGATCATTTTTACGATTCTCTTGGCGCTAGGCGTTGTGATGGTTTTTAGCGCCAGCAGTGTTTATGCGCTACGTGAATTGGGATCTAGCGCCTATTTTCTTAAGCGCCATTTGTTTTATCTCGCTGCCGGCCTTGTTGCGATGACGTTGTCCATGCTTATCGATTATCGTTTGCTGGCAAGGTATGCCAAGCCGATCATGATTTTTTCTGTTTTTTCTCTTCTGCTCGTGCTTGTCGCGGGGCGTGAAGTTTACGGAGCCAAGCGCTGGTTTCAATTTTTGGGATTTAGTTTTCAGCCTTCAGAATTTACAAAGATAGCGATGATCATTTATGTGGCTGATTTTTTATCCCGCAAGCGGGAAAAGATACAAAGTTTTTTTACAGGTTTTTTGCCGGTCATGATGGCGCTTGGCGCTGTTTGCTTGCTCATTCTAAAACAACCTGATCTGGGAACAACCGCTTTAATAGCGTCAGTTGTTTTTATTATGATTTTTATCGCGGGAGCGAGAATGTGGCACATGGGGCTCGTTGGGCTTGTGAGCTTACCAGCGTTGTTTTACTTGATCGCAAAAACACCGTATCGGCTACGACGCATCCAGGCATTTTTAGACCCATGGAAAGATCAGCAGGGTGCTGGATTTCAGCTCGTACAGTCCCAGATTGCTTTGGGCTCGGGAGGCCTTTTGGGCGTTGGGTTGGGTAAAAGTGTTCAAAAGCTTTATTATTTGCCGGCGGCGCACACAGACTTTATTTTGTCTATTATCGGGGAAGAATTAGGACTCGTTGGAACAGTATCGGTCATCGTGCTTTTCATGCTTTTGATCTGGCAAGGCGCGCGTATTGCAAAGCGCTGCGAGGATCCTTTTGGTTATTTTTTAGCATTGGGCATTGTGGCGATGATCGCCTTGCAGGCTATTATCAATATTGGCGTTAGCATTGGCGCGTTTCCTACAAAAGGTTTGCCGTTGCCGTTTGTCAGCTATGGCGGATCGGCGTTAGTCGTTCAGATGATTTGTGTCGGACTTTTGTTAAATATTTCACGTGTTCAGGATTTAGCATAAAAATATGAAGATCATTATTGGCGCAGGGGGCAGTGGTGGGCATGTGTTTCCAGCCTTGGAAACCGCGAAGGCACTTGCAAATGAAAAACATCAAGCTATCTTTTTGACAACAGAAGGGCTCGCTTTTGACCTCGTGCGTAAATATCAGTTTCCTGCCTGGATTGTTGCTTCTCCGCGCATGAAATTATCTTCACCCATGAGCGCTGTTCAGGAAGGGCTAAAGATGCTGCGCGCGATCTATCAGGCGTATTGCTTGATCGAGGATATCAGGCCTGATGTGGTCGTCGGGTTCGGTGGCTACGGGGCTTTTCCGGTTGTGACAGCAGCCATCTTAAAGCGTAAGCCGACCTTGATCCACGATCAAAATGTTGTTCCTTCGTGGTCGAATCGCGTTTTAAAAAGGCTTGTGAATAAGATCGCCATTAGCTTTGAAAAAAGCCAGGATCATTTCCGGTCACCAAGAACAGTGCTGACAGGATGTCCTTGTCGGGATGACCCCTCTCCGAGGACAAAAGAGCAAATATGCCATGACTTTAAGTTTTCGCCTGGCAGGCAGACGATATTCGTCTTGGGAGGAAGTCAAGGGAGTCGCAAGATCAATCAGGAATTTTCGCAAGCGGTCGAGCTGCTTAGGACAAAAATTGATTTTCAATTTATTCACGTTTGTGGACGCGCAGATTACGCTATGCTGCAGAACCAGTATCGATCGCTAACAATTCCGTATCAGCTTTTTGATTTCTTAGATGATGTTCAGTCAGCTTACAGCATCGCAGATCTTGTTGTAGCGCGTTCTGGTGCAGCAACAGTGTGTGAAATCCTAAGTTTTCAAAAGCGTGCCATATTGATCCCGTATCCGTTGATCCGGGTACATCAAAAAGAAAACGCGGAAGTTGTATGCGCTCAAGGGTTGGGTGTGATCATGGATGATAAAGATTGCTGTTCGCAGCGCCTTGCGGATGAGATCACATCGCAACTACGCAAGAAAGAAGAGAAGAGGTGTTCGGCGGCTAGCGACAGACATGAAGAGAAGCCGGCGCAACGCATTGCCAAGGAGATCATCCGCTTAATATCATGAAAAGAATTTTATCTATAACAATCCTTATTACGTTTTCTTTTATCCTCCACGCGGTTGCCAAGGACTGGAAGGAAAATCGTAGCCGTCATTTTGTTATTTATTACAAGAGCGCGCCGCAAGAGTTCATTAAATCTGTTGAAGAGTCGGCAGAGGATTACTATTACAGCATTGTGGATGATCTTGGATTTAGCCGTGACCAGCTGTGGACGTGGGATGATCGCGCGAAAATTTATATTTATGATAATGAAGAGGATTATGTGACGTCGTCTCGCCAGGCAGCCTGGTCCAGCGGGTCGACCCAGATCGGCTCTCGCGTCATCCAGACATATCCATCAGCGCATGGGTTTTTTGACTCACTGTTACCGCATGAGCTCGGGCATATTGTCTTCAGGGAGTATATAGGGTCCTCATCAGATATTCCGCTGTGGATGGATGAAGGCATTGCGATGTACCAAGAGAAGGCAAAGCGTTGGGGTGCGGACGAGGATGTTAAGAAGGCGATGGCGGAAGAATGCTTTATCCCTCTTCAAGATCTCACGCAGATGCGTTTAACAACCGCAAGCGATCGTGAGACGGTGAACCTGTTTTACGCGGAATCCGCAAGCGTTGTTCATTATTTAATTTCAGAGCATGGCACTTTCAAATTTTCACTCTTTTGTCAGAACTTAAAAAAAGGTTTAAGGTTTGAAGAAGCCTTGGGGAATGCATACTATCGTTTTAAAACAATTGAGGACTTGAACAAAGCGTGGGTCGGGTATCTAAAGAAATGAAGCATTATCATTTTATCGGTATTGGCGGTATTGGCATGGGGACGCTTGCCTTGTTGTTGCAAGAGCAGGGGCATAAGGTCAGCGGCTCGGACTTAAAGGAGAATGTTTTAACGGCCAAGCTAAAAGAAAAAGGTGCTCAAATCTTTATTGGGCACAAAAAAGAGAATATCCAGCATCCGGATTATGTTGTTTTTTCTTCCGCGATCACCGCGGATAACCCTGAAATGCGGCAAGCAAAGCTTCAGAATACTCCCATCATGCATCGCGCTCAGCTTTTAGCCGAAGTGATGATCGGAAAGAAATCCGTTACCGTGGCCGGAGCTCATGGCAAAACAACAACAACGTCCATGGTTAGTTGTTTGCTGCGGGAAGCTGGCTTACAGCCAACGCTGGCGGTGGGTGGTATTATGAATAATGGCGGTGTGAGCGCTGATCTTGGGAAGGGTGAGTATTTTGTTGCTGAGGTGGATGAAAGTGATGGATCCTTTCTATCTTTTCATCCCTTTTATTCGATCGTGACCAATGTTGATTTCGAGCATATGGAATATTATAAAACCTGGGACAATATGATCGGCGCGTATGCGCAATTTTTAGGGCAGACTGAACCACAAGGTTTTCGCATTATCTGCGGGGACGATGCACATCTTGAAAAGCTTGCGCATCAAAAGAAAGGCACAACAGTGACGTATGGGCTGTCGCAGGATAATAATTTTACCGCCAGGGATATTCTCATCAAAGGTGGGGAGGCGTACTTTAGCTGTTATGAAAATGGTAGCTCATTAGGTAAGGTCGAGTTGCATGTGCCTGGTCAACATAATATCGTGAACGCCTTAGCGGTTGTTGCGTTGTCGCGATTGATGAAGATCGATTTTTCTATCGTACAAAAAAGTTTAAAAGAATTTTCCGGCGTACAGCGGCGCTTTACTCGTCGGGGAGAAGTGAATAATATTTTATTTATTGATGACTATGCGCATCACCCTACGGAAATTCAAGCAACGCTATCGGCGGCGCGTTTGTTGGGCCGCCAGCGCGTTATCGCTATTTTTCAGCCGCATCGTTTTTCCCGTCTAAAATTCTTGCAGAAAGAATTTATCGCAAGTCTGCAAAATTGTGATTATCTTGTTTTGACAGATGTCTATGCCGCAAGCGAGAAGCCTATTGAAGGCGTTAGCGCGACTGCCATGCATCAAAAACTTAAAGAACAAAGCACTAATCCTGTCTTTTATCTAAAGCAAGATGAGATCAGCGATCATTTGATGGAGGTCCTGAAGCCGGGGGATCTTGTGATAACCTTAGGGGCGGGAAACATTAATCAAGTGCTTGGGGAACTTATCGATAGAACAACAAAAAGGCTTAAATAAATGATCCCATTGACTCAGGAACAATTAACGCTTATCACAGAAAAACACATTGGTGTTTTGATGGGTGGATGTTCATCCGAAAAAGAGATCTCCATTAAATCCGGGACAGGCGTTGTCAAGGCTTTAACGGAAAGTGGCTGTAGAGTGTCTTCGCTTGAGATCAAGACAGAGAACCCAGAGGATATCATTACGCTAGTCCGGGCGGCGAAGATCGATATTGCGTTCATTACCCTTCATGGACGCTTCGGGGAGGATGGCAGGATCCAGGAGATCCTGGAGGGTATTCATTTGCCCTATACCGGCTCTGATTCTGTGGCTAGCAAAATTGCCATGAACAAACTTTCGACGTATCAGGTTTTACAAGCAAACCATATTCGTGTTCCACAGTTTCTATCGTTCAATAAAGGTGAAAGCAAGGGAATTGAGGCAAAAGTGAAATCCATGTTTCGCGGTAAGCCTGTTGTTGTGAAGCCAGTGAGCGAGGGATCAAGTTTTGGCGTAACGATCTTATCTGATTATCAAAAATTAGCCGCGGCGGTCCAAGACGCTTTTTTTTATGGAGATCAAATTCTCGTTGAGGCGTATATTCAGGGAAAAGAATTGACAGCCGGCATTTTAGGCAATACACTTTTACCAGTTGTTGAAATACGGCCCAAAAATCCTTTTTTTGACTATAAAGCGAAATATTTAGCCGGCACGACGGAGTACATTGTTCCAGCGGAAATCGATCCCGTGATCGCCCAGCAAATACAGCAAATCGCTTGGCGGGTGCATCGTAGCGTTGGGTGCCGTCATTTATCGCGTGTCGATGTCCTTTTGGATGAGCGAAATATTCCCTGGGTCCTTGAAATTAATACGATCCCCGGCATGACAGCGACCAGCCTGTTACCGAAAGCAGCATCTGCTGTTGGGGTTGATTTTAAAAATTTGTGCCTTAACCTTATCCAATTAGCCTATGAGCCTAAAAACTAAAAGATCAGCAAAAGCCCGTTCCTCAGGCGGTGTTTCTATCGCAAAGCCTTTCTTGATCCTGTTATTCTGTGGATTTTTTTGCTTTCTGGCCGTGCGGCATACGGCGTCGTGGGTCAAGAATTCTTCTTATTTTCGCATAAAAAAGATCACCTCGTCAGCTCCGTCCAAGGCGCAGGCGCTGAAGAAATTTGCCTATTTGCGTAATCAAAGTATTTTTAACGTCGATCTGACAAGCTTACAAAAACAGTTAACATGGCTTTTTCCTGAGGCGGCCGAAGTGCGCGTCCTCAAGCGTTTTCCGGATGAGATCTATATTGACCTGAAGGATCGGCCACCGTTCGCGATCGTTGTCTTTAGTGACAAGCGTCTCATTGTCGATCGCCAAGGATACATAACAGTAAAAAATGATTTCTTTACAGAGATGTTGCCCCTTATTTACGGCGTGCCCCGCCCTCAAGCTGCGACAATAGGCCAGCCGATCGTTAATCAGAATTTAAAAGCGGCCCTAGGGATTATTGAGGCCTTTAATAAAAATCGTTTTCTTCAGGCGTTTCAGATCCTGCGCCTGAACGTCGAAAATACCTCCAAGATCACTTTCTTTCTAAGCGAGCAGCTTGAAATTGTTTCAGATCAGGAGGCCGTTGAAAAGCAAATCGATACCTTAAGTTTAGTTTTAAATAAAGCAAAGTTAGACTGGGAGCGTATACGTTATATTGATCTACGCTTCGCACAACCAGTGATTAAATATGCCAATGAATAAAGATATCGTTTATTGCGGTCTAGACCTCGGGGCCTATCGGCTTAAGGCATGTCTGATGCGCATTGCGCGTGATCGTCCACCGGAGATGATCGGGGTCTCGCAAGTGGCTGCGCGGGGGATCGGAAAATCCTCAGTCAGCGATTTAAGGGATTTATCAGACGGCATTAGCCGTATCTTAAGCGGGCTTACCGAGAAATCTAAGATAAAATTTAAAGAAGTTCATGTTGGTTTGGGCGGGCACTTCATCCAACATCGTAAAACTCATGCCATTATTCCTTTGGCGGACAAAGGGAATAAGGTCATTACAACATTTGATATCAAAAAGATCGATCATCAAGCATGTTTACTGGGGATCAATCTTGACGAGAAATTGATCCACGACTTTCCTGTGCAGTACGTTGTGGATGGCTTTAACATGGCCGTTAATCCTTTGGGGCTTCACGGACGAAAGCTTGAAGCCAATATCTTGATCGCAGTCGCACAAAGCAGCCTTATTAGCAATGTGTATAAGGCTGTGCAGCAAGCTGGTTTTGATATTAAATCTATTGCCTTTGCATCGTTACGTGCGGCGGATGCTTGTCTTAATGATGAAGAAAAAAAACAGGGATGTATCTTTGTTGATGTTGGTGCTGAAGCGACAAGCGTGCTGATCTTTAAAGAGGGGATGTTAAAGAATTTTGGCGTTCTGTCGTTGGGCGGTAATCAGCTTACAGAAGAGATCACGCGGGCACTGAATCTGCCCTTTGATCTAGCGGAAGACATTAAGCGTTCCTATGCGATGGTCTTGCCTAGCGATGATAACACTGCGGTCAAAGGAGAGATTCTTGTCAAGCGCGATACGGGGTATGTGACCATTGATCGCCAGAGCGTTTGTCAGGTCGCTACGCCGTGGGCGGTTGCACTCGCTGATAAGATCCACCAGCTTGTTCGACATTCAGATCTTGAACACCATCTTTGTGCTGGTATTTTTGTTGCTGGGGGTGGGGCGTTGTTAACGGGCCTGTTAGAATGCATGGAAAAGAAATTTTCTTTGCCGACGAAAGTCGCTAAAATTAGATTCGAAGCAAAACAGCTTAACAACCCAGCGATTTATGCTGGCTGCATCGGGCTAGCCAGCCAGATGCCTGCCGAAGGGCTTCCGGTGCTTTTTTCTCCCAGGCATCAAGGGTCATTAGCCCAAAAGGTCACATATCGGCTCAAAGAACTTTACCAGGAGTATTTCTAATGTATGACGTGAAGGATAGGCGCATTGTCGTCACGGGCGGCGCAGGGTGCATTGGTTCTCATGTTGTGGATCAATTGCTAGCTGCAGGCGCAAAAGAGGTCGTTGTGATCGATAATTTTGATCACGGCCGGCGAGAAAATTTACAGCAAGCCTTGGCCAGTGGCCGCACAACGATCGTGGATGGGGATATCCGCGATGTAGCCTTACTTGATAAAGTTTTTGAAGGGATCGATTACTGCTTTCACTTAGCGTCGTTGAAGATCATCCAATGCATGGCAGAGCCGCGGCACGCACTCGAGGTCAACGTTGTCGGCACCTTTAATATCCTGGAAGCCTGTGTTCAGCGCAAGGTCCAGAAAATCGTTCTGGCATCGACCGCATCCATTTATGGCCAGGCGGATACGTTCCCAACGATAGAAACGCATCATCCGTATAACAATCGGACGTTCTATGGTGCCTTGAAAATGGCTGATGAGTTGATGTTCACTTCTTTTTTTCAGATGTATGGGTTGAAATTTAATACGCTGCGCTATTTTAACGTGTACGGACCCCGCATGGATGCCTCAGGTAAATATACGGAAGTGTTGATCCGCTGGTATAGTTTGATCAAAAAAGGAGAGCAGCCGCTCATTTATGGTGACGGTAAGCAAACGATGGATTTTATTTATGTCGAGGATGTGGCGCGGGCAACAGTTTTGGCGCTGACATCTGATGTTTGCAATAAAGTTTTTAATTGCGCGAGCGGCGTTGAGACTTCGCTGGATAGCTTGTGCCGTGCTTTGCTTAAGGCGATGAATTCACCGTTGAAGCCAAAATACATGCCGATTCCTGCGGATCGCAGTAAAATTGAAGTTTACCGGCGTAAAGCTGATGTTGCCAAAGCGGCGAAGCTGTTAAACTTTAAGACTCAGGTTGATCTAGCCCAAGGCTTAAAATTATTAACGCAGTGGCTTGATGAAATAAAGACCTCATGATCCCTATCACCAAACCATTCTTAGGTGAAGAAGAAGTTGAGCTGGCTCGCCAAGCGATCCTCTCCGGGTGGGTTACCCAAGGCCCGCGCGTCAAAGAATTTGAAGAAAAATTTGCTCAATATGTTGGATCGACGCATGCATGCGCGGTATCCAGCTGCACCACGGGACTTCATCTAGCATTATTAGCCGTTGGCGTTAAGCCCGGTGATGTGGTTTTGACCGCAAGCCATTCTTTCATTGCAACAGCCAACAGCGTTCGTTATTGTGGAGGGGAGCCTGTTTTTATTGATGTCGAAAAAAATGGTTACAATATTTGCCCTGACCAGCTTGAACAGGTCTTGACAAAAGACTGTCAACGAGACGCCAAAGGTCTTTGGTATCGACCGGTCAGAAATCTTTTTCAGCCAGAGTCGCCATTATTACATTTTGTGACTGACCCATCAAAAAGATTAGGGCGCGTGGCAGCGATCCTCGTTGTGCATCAGCTTGGCTTCCCGTGTCAGCTAAGCCGTATTTTGCCTTTGGCGAAAAGATTCAACATCCCCGTCATCGAAGACGCGGCGTACGGAGCAGGAAGTGAGATCTCGCTCGATCAAGAAAAAACGTTTGAAAGAATTGGGAAGCCGCATAGCGCGATCGCTTGCTTTTCTTTTCATCCGCGCAAGATACTCGTGACGGGTGAGGGAGGGATGCTAACGACGAACAACCCCGAATATGATGCCTATTTTCGGCTCTTTCGTCATCAAGGAATGGGCGTTTCGGACCTCGCCCGCCATCAAGCGAATAAAGTTATTTTTGAAGAATATGTTGTTACGGGGTTCAATTATCGTATGAACGATATCAATGCAGCTGTGGGCCTTGGGCAATTGAAGAAAATGCCGTTATTGCTTGCAAAGCTAAAAGACGTAGCAGTCTTTTATCAAAAAGAGCTTAAGAAGATTCCCTGGCTGCAGACACCAGAAGAAGCTCCATATGCGAAAAATAATTGGAGTTCGTATCCGGTCCGATTGACAACCAAGGCTCCTGTCACGCAAGAGCAGTGTATGCAGCGCTTATTAGATCGCGGCATCGCGACGCGTCCCGGCGTCATGAACTCTCATCGCCAAAAACCCTATCGATCAAGCTTCTGGCATCTTCCGGAAACAGAGAAAGCCCGCGATGCGACAATTCTCTTGCCGGCTTTTTATCAAATAACCGAACAAGAACTTTACAGCGTTGTTCAGGCTTTAGCCGAAATCTGATACTTTTTAAAAGGAGATGTGTATGATTTCTCTTATATTCCCAGCATATAACGAGCAGGACAATCTTGCTGTTCTGTATCAGCGTTTGATCTCAGTCACCTCGACGCTTCAAGATCAGAATTGGGAATTTATTTTTGTTGATGATTGTTCGACCGATAAGACGGCAGCCATCTTAAAGGATCTTCTTCAAAAAGATAGCCGTGTCAAGGTGATCCGGTTCGCGCGTAATTGCGGCGGACATGCGGCTATTGCGGCAGGGTTGCGTTATGCGCAAGGAGATTGTGCTGTTGCTCTCGCTGCAGATCTACAAGACCCGCCAGAGATCATCACTGATCTGATGAAGATCTGGCAAGGAGGCGCTAAGATCGTTTGGGCTGCGCGCAAGAAGCGTCAAGGCGAGAGCTTGTCCGTGCAGTTGTTTTCTCGCATTTATTATTGGCTGATCAATTTGTTGACGGATGTTAAGATGCCGTCTTTAGGGGTAGATGTGTTTCTGGCTGACCGTGTGGTTATTGAGGCCTTAAAACAGATGCCGGAAAAGCATACCTCGATTTATATGGCGTTGGCATGGTTAGGATTTCCCCAGCAAACAATCGAATACGTTAAAGAGCCACGGCGTCAAGGAAAGTCCAGCTGGAGCCTTGCCAAGAAATTAAAATTGATGACCGATTCACTATTGGCTTTTAGCGATGTCTTGGTACGCTATATCAGTGTTTTCGGCCTGTTGACGGCTTTTGCGGGTTTTACGTACGCGGGATGGATCATTTTTAGGTATTTTATTTTTGGCATTCCAGGCCAAGGTTGGTCATCTCTCATTGTGGCGGTTTTTGTCTTGGGCGGCATTCAGATGATGATGCTCGGCGTTCTGGGAGAATACGTCTGGCGTACCTTTGACGAATCACGCAAGCGGCCACGATTTGTCATTGAATACACCATCGGCCTCTAGATTAAGAAAGACACGTTTATTTTATGGCAAGAGTTGCTTTCATTCAAAACATTATGGTTGAAAGCATCGGCTATATGGCTATGTCCGCCGTGCTTAAAAAACAAGGACACAGCGTTGATGTTTTTTATTGTGACCCTTTCAATCAGCAGATAACCCTCCAGGAAATCGAACGGTTTCACCCAGACATTGTTGGATTTTCTGTCCTCACGCCGAGCATAGCATTCCTTCTGGATATTGCAGCGAAAATCAAAGCGCGAACAGGCGCGTTAACTATTTTTGGTAATATCCATATGCTGCTTTGTCCGGATCTGATCGAAAAACCGTGCATTGATATGGTGTGCCTTTGGGAGGGGGAGACCGTCCTGGCACAAGTTTGCGCGTGCCTGGACGCGAAGGCGCCCTATTACCATATCAAGGGTTTGTGGGTGAAAGAAAATAATCGTGTGATCAAAAATGACATGCCGACCGACCTTGTGGATCTCGATGCGTTACCATTCTATGATCGGGCGATGTACGACAAATATTCTTTTTTCAGGCATAGTGAATATTTACGCATTTCACTTGGCCGGGGATGTCCTGCAAGTTGTGCGTTCTGTCACAGTGCTTTTTTACGCAAGCATTATGGAGGGGGAAAGTTTGTCCGTAAGATGAGCCCTGAAAGAGCTATCGCTGAGATCGCGTATCAAGTCGCGCAGCGCAAGAAAGTCAAATTTATTTTCTTTACGGATGAAATTTTCTGGATCACCAAGGAATGGCTCCACCGATTTCTGAGATTGTATCAGGAGCGATTTTCGATTCCCTTTAGTGCCAATTTTCATTTTACGGCCATAGGCGAAGAGGAAATAAAGCTTTTTGCGCAAGCGCATGTAAATAATCTTATTTTTGCCGTCGAGAGCGGGGATGAAGAGATAAGAGCGCATCTTTTGCAAAAACATGTTAAAGACGCTGATATTTTTCAAGCGGCAGCGTGGATGCGTCAATATAAGATCGCCTACGTATCAAGCGCAATGTTTGGGCTCCCGGGGATGGATTTTGACGCGCATGTTGCGCAGATCGATTTTTATCGTCGACTGAAAGCGCGCTATGTCTGGACCGTCTTCTTTCAGCCGTATCCTGGCTTGCGATTAACCGAGCATCCTGAGATCCGTCAGCATCTACCGGCGGACATGGATTTTTCACCTACGGTTCACCACGACATCAGCATTAAAGGAAAAGAGGCCTATAAGCTAGAAAACTTAAAAAAAATATATTTTTTGTGCATCATCTTTCCGTGGATGAGCCGATGCCTCATTTTTTTGTCGAAATTTCGCATTCCTTTCCTCTTCGATATTCTTTTCATGATACATTTTTCTTATTACATCTATCGATTTGAGAGGGTGTCCTTTTTTCAATTCCTTATTCATGTTAAAGTGTTTGGTGTTAATCCTGTCCTTTGCAAAGCAAGAGCCTTTTTTGACCGCAAAAAAAGATGAAAGGCGAGGAGAGAATTATGTCTGAGAAAAAAAACGATTTAGTCTTCTGGGCTGTCGTTTTAGGCCTTTTATCTTTAAGTTTTCTGCTGAAACTTGCCGGGCCGTGGATGGTAGAGTTTTTGTATCAAAGCGACAACCTTGCTTTTTTGAACGCGATAGCGAGTTCCCAGGAAGTTCTTCCTCTTGCGTTTTATACGGGTCAGCTGGATGACAGATTTTTTGGCCCTTTATCTATTTTGTTCTCTGGGATCGCTTTTCTTTCGCTTGGCTTAAAATTCTTGCCTTCTTTAGCTGGCGCACGGATATTTGTTTATTTTTTAGCGTATTTCTTTATTACAAAGTGGGACACTTTTCTTTTCCCGCCCTACGGCGACTCAGCGAGTGGCCCGATGATGGAAGCTGTCTGGCTTTTGCAGAATAATTTTGATTTTGTAAAATTATCTCAGCAACCTCTTTTTATCGTCGGTGGCCCAAAAGCCTATCTGTTTTCTTTGTATCCGGTGTTTCAAGCCCTCCTGATGAAGCTTACGCCGACGCCGCAGGTGTTCTTAGCGGTGAATCACAGCATCACCTATATCTTTTCGGCTATCGTGATGGCGCTTTTTTTCATGATCTTGTCGCGCGTGTGGAATACCCAAAGAGCCTTTTTACTAAGTTTCTTATTTTTAGTTTTACCATTGACCCAAAGCCAGGTTGAACAGCTTAACATGGAGATCCCGACACTGCTATTTATCATGGCAGGATTTTATTATTTATCGAAAAAAGATATCTTTAAAGCGGCATTATTTTCAGGGTTAGCGATCTTTGTTAAGATTTACGCGTTATTTGCGGCGGCAACCATATGTGTCGCCGGCCTTTTTTTGTTCTTTTTTGACGACGAAAAGCGTGGCAAGATCTCTATCTTATTTTCAGCGATCCTCGCTATCATTTTTGCTTTTCTTGGAGCATGGCTTTTATGTTTTGTGATCAATCCAGCAGGGAAGGTCGATAAGGTAGGGCCGCTGCAAGGTTGGCCGCTGATGCGGCAGTTCCCGATCACGTATTTTTTCCTGATAAGCTTTCTTGCCTATATCATCATCGCCTATCGCGATATCGCCAAAAGGTCGATCGGGTACGGGCGGGGGGTGGTGTTATTCATTAAAGAAAATTTTATGGTCACGGCTATGTTCACCGCATCAGCAGCGTGGTTTGTTTTATTTGCCAATTCTTTTTGGATCCCGCCTCGATACACGTTGATTCTTTTTCCGTCCCTGATCGTTGCCATCGCAGGCACAGCGGTATTTTTTATCCAGAGAGAAAAGATCCTCCAGAGAATCCTGATCGCCCTGATCATTTTTGCGCTTTTATCTTCTCACGGCGCTGTTTATAAACCATTGGCTATTGAAGACTATAGCGTTACGGAAAGAAGCTTGGAATATCGCAACGATATTAAGCTTCACATGCGCATTGGACAGCGCCTGAGCGAAAGCTACAGCGATCTCACGATCGCAGCTCCTTTTAACTTTGCTCAAATGTTGGCGTTTCCTGAGATCGGATTTGCGTCAAAAAAGCTTGATGTCATGATCTATCTTTTCCCGTGTCTGTATGGCAATGTGAAAAATTTTGACGGTATTGAAAATTTAGATATTACGAAAGTTTTATGGCTCGGCGTCCATACACCTTTTATGCGGCCACCATATTTTCCTTTTGGGCCAGGGGATTTTGTTGTCGAAAAGATCTATATGGGTAACAAGTCTGCGGTATTATTCTTCGGAGGGTATTCGATCGATGCGATCTATCATCAAGGCCAGGCCTTTATGAAGTTCTTAGAGAGCTCCGGGTATCTTGGCAAAGATAGCAAGGTTTATCATTGATCTTCTGTGTTCTTGACCCAAAGGGTATAGAAGCTAAAAAATAAGACTGCAGGAAGAAGGTAGAAGACGATCCGTGCCGCTGTGCATTGAAGGCGCCAGATAAGGTCAAAGTGAGCTGTTGAGATATAGACGTACAGGAGCACAAACGAGAATCCCAAAAAAGCAATTCCCATCACGCGAGATTCCCTTACTATAAACCATTTTCGGTAGTTGATCACCGCGATCATGGCGATCAGTCCCCAGATAAACATCCATCCTAAAGAACGTATCGTATCAAAGTAAAATCCTGTGGTTGTCATGACGCCGTCGAGATTAAAATATTTTAATTTATACGCAAGAGGATTGTAGAGGACCTCGCGCGTCGGGGGCGCCATAAAGATCTTGAAGATGATATTCATCGCGTTCGTTAAAAGAACGCCGATCAAAAGGTTCTGGATCAAGGGTCGCTTGGGTGCATTTTTGTAATATTTGTCCGTCAAAAGAAGGCCAGCAGTTGCGGCGATAAGAAAGAAAAGGAAAACATTGCCTTCGTTTTTCGCCAGTGGCATGATACCCCAAAAAAGGCCTGCCAAGAGCGCTATGCGCGGCTGCAGGGTGCGCAGCGTTAAGACAAGTAAGATCATGCTCGCAAGCAGATAATACGCCAAAAGAACATCTGCGTATTGTGTCGTCCCCCAAAAGATATAAAAGGGATTCGTCAACAGAAGAAGCGATGCCATGAAGGCAATGGGGCGATTAATGAACATAGCTAACCCCGCATAGCAAAGCAACCCGCATGAAATACTAAAGAAAATCCCTGTCATGGATGCGACGTGAATAAGGTCTTTCTGGAAAATAGAAAAGGCCCAGGTATTGATCAAGGGAAGCAACAACGGGTAGCTGGGTTGTGTATGCCAGTGCAGGCGAGTGACGTCTGTCCAATGACGCCCGCCTTCGATCAGAAATTTTGCTTTCATGTTGTACAGGGCCCAGGCGTCCCATCCGCCGAAAGGATACTGCTGAGAAAGAATACCGATCGCCACGGAAACCAGTATCCATAAAATTGTTTTGATAGCGCAGAGGCCTATCGCTTTCTTGGTCATGGCCTTAGGCTGAATATCGGCCGCTGGAGGAACGTGGCGGAGATTAAGAAAAACAAGCAGTGCCAGAATAAAAAGATGAAGGCTGATGATCCCTGCAGCGTTGAATGCACCGTAAAGGATAAGGAAGAAAAATGTTAAGATCCCCGAAAGGCCGATCCCAAGGCCTATCGCAAGGGTTCCTTGCAAAAGAAAAGACATATTTATCTTGTGCCCTAGGATAAGACGAATAAGAAGAAAGCCGATCAGAGAGGAAAGGATATAGGCAGCAGCATTGATCATAGAGACCTCTCAGCGATAATTTTGCCGAAAATATTAACATAAACGGGTTTTGCGCCAATGATCTTCATAATGCCAATCGCTGCTTGTGGCGTCGCGCAATGGAGAACGTTGTAGCGATGTGTCGGGTTGTTTAAATCTAACATTGTAGGCGCCAGCATGTATTGCGCGAGAAGAAATCGGCCATCGTTTCCTTCTGCAGAGGATTCCGCCTCTGTAAGAAAACCAGCTTGGCGGACGCCCTGAAGTCTTTCTTTAAGATCGGCAAATTCGATCCCAGGATCAACTGCGGGACGAAGAGAGAGCTGGTTTAGGATGTTCATGAAGCCAACGCCCAGATTAGCGGTGATCAGGAGAATTGCTATGATGCTGATAAACAACCGGATATGTTTTTCCAAAGAGTTTTCCTTTGTATATGTATGGTCTGCATTATAACGTAAAAGAAATCGATTCACAAGAAAGAGTCTTGCAACTTTACAGTAGGGCATTCTTTTGGTATAACTTAAGAGTTCTTTTGAGCTGTATATTGATTAGATGTCATGCGCCGTGACCAAATTTTCCATTTTTTAGCAGAGGAAATTTGGACCGGTGCAAGTTCCTCTGTGAAAGATTTAGATGTAATGCGCCTGACTCGATTTTCCAAAGTGAATTTTTTGCAGGAGTCGAGACGTGCGCATCTCTCCTGTGAAAGATTTAGATGTAATGCGCCTGACTCGATTTTCCAAAGTGAATTTTTTGCAGGAGTCGAGACGTGCGCATCTCTCCTGTGAAAGATTTAGATGTAATGCGCCTGTCGTCCAACTGGATAGGACATCAGCCTTCGGAGCTGAGTGTTGGAGGTTCGAATCCCCCCAGGCGCGTTTTTTCCTTCCCGGCTTTCTCCAAAATATAATCAAAAAAGAATTTCAATTCGCGCTTTACAAGAAAATAAGAATTTATTATGATGAGGTATCTTAAATAAGGTTGAGCTTGTCATGAATCCTCTAGAAGATTTGCAAACAACACCCCTTTACGATAATCATGTCGGACTCCAAGCGCGCATGGTGCCTTTTGGCGGATGGTCGATGCCGGTTCAGTATACGGGCATCATTGAGGAATATTGGCAGTGCCGCAAGAGTGCCGCGCTTTTTGATATCTGCCACATGGGAGAGATCATCCTTGAAGGGGATAAAGCGATTGATGCTCTCGAGAAGCTTATCACGTGTCCGTTCAAAGATCTGGCCGTTAAACGCTGTCGCTACGGACTCATGCTTAATACAGCGGGTGGCGTGATCGATGATCTGATCACTTTTCGTTTATCTGAAAAAAGATTCCTGCTTGTGGTGAATGCGGCCAATACACAGAAAGATTTTGACCATATAAAAGAAATTGCAGGCCCTGGCGTGTGTTGTGAGAACATTTCATCTCAGATCGGAAAGCTTGACCTGCAAGGGCCGTTGGCGCGAGATGTTCTTGCTAAGCTTTGTCCGGATATTGAGAGGTTAAAATATTTTCAGTTTGATGAATTTTCCCTTTTAGGGGAAACCTGCTGGATCAGCCGTACAGGTTATACCGGAGAATTGGGATATGAGATCTTTTACCCATGGGCAAAAACAAAAATATTGTGGCAAAAGATTTTGGAAAATGATAAAGTGAAGCCTGCTGGCTTAGGGGCACGGGATATTTTGCGTATTGAAATGGCTTATAGTCTTTATGGCCACGAAATTAGCGACGATGTGACACCTTTAGCGGCGGGATTAGAAGGTTTTGTAGATTTCCAAAAGGAATTCATCGG